>Ga0209164_1000133_pt1 | contig 237948 bp, 176 predicted proteins | sample MTBNYHSulfiMetaG_FD_187458 | JGI IMG/M metagenome (GOLD analysis project Ga0209164, IMG submission 187458) | Enrichment culture microbial communities from rom New York Harbor, USA that are MTBE-degrading - MTBE-NYH (New York Harbor Sulfidogenic)... | ecosystem: Environmental > Aquatic > Marine...
ATATAAACTATTTCAGAAGTATTATCTCGCTGAATGACAAAGAGTTGCTGTTGAAAGTGATTATGGCAAATGGGAATGTATACTACGGAACTTTAAAAAGTAACTTACATTACTATGACACATAGCCTCTAGGGTCTATGGTCTATGGTCTATGGTCTATGGTCTATGGTCTAGGGTCTAGGGTCTAGGGTCTAGGGTCTATGGTCCATTTAAACATTTCCTGCCAGCCAGTCTCCTACTTCAGAGGTTTTATAGGCTTTACCTTCAGCAATGTCAGTAGTCACAATACCAGCCTGCATGGATCTTTCAACCACATCCCTTATCGCTTTGGCTTCACCAGTGAGGTTTAATGAGATTTCCAGCATCATAGCAGCAGAAAGGACTGTAGCAAGAGGATTGGCAATATTTTTACCTGCAGCCTGGGGATAAGAACCATGTATGGGTTCATATACCGATGTATGGATACCAATTGATGCAGAAGGAAGTAACCCGAGTGATCCTGTGATCACACTTGCTTCATCCGAAAGGATATCTCCGAACATATTTTCCGTAAGAATAACATCAAATTTTTTCGGCCATTGTATAATTTGCATAGCGGCATTATCCACGAAGATATAATCCACCTCAATATCTTTATATCCTTTTGCCATTTCCTGTAAAGTCTCCCTCCACAACCGGGATGTAGCCAGGATATTTGCCTTATCAACCACTGTCAGCTTTTTTTTCCGTTTTGCAGCATATTCAAATCCAAGTAATGCTATTCTTTCAATTTCCTCCCGGGTATAGGTGCATGTATCATAAGCTTTCTTTTGATCCTCAGATCTTCCTCTTGGTTCACCAAAATATATCCCACCGGTAAGTTCCCTGACAACTACAAAATCAGCACCTTCAACAAGATCCGTTCTTAAAGGAGATTTATGAAGGAGAGATTTAAATGTACTTACCGGGCGTATATTTGCATATAATCCCAGCTTTTTACGCATAGCCAGGAGTCCCTGTTCCGGTCTTACTTTAGCTCCCGGGTCGTTATCATATTTCGGATCTCCGATAGCTCCGAAAAGCACAGCATCAGAATCCATGCACAACCTGAATGTTTCTTCTGGAAACGGATCTCCTACGGCATCAATGGCACACGCGCCAACCAAAGCGTCTGTGAATTTAAACTGGTGGTTATACTTCTTTCCAACGGCTATCAATACCTTCCTGGCCTGTTCAATAATTTCCGGGCCTATGCCGTCACCGGGTAATACTGCAATTTTGTAATTCATTGGTTAAAATTTAATAAAGTTTATAATTAAGGGATCACGGGATCACGGGATCACGGGATCACGGGATCGAGGGATCGGGGGATCACGGGATCACGGGATCGAGGGATCGGGGGATCACAGGATACCGTAGTCCCTTTCCATAATATTCAGCATTCTCGTAGTGCACTTAATTGCTGCCACTGTCTGGTCTGAATCGAGCCCCCTGGTTTTAAATGTGTCTCCATTATAATCCCAGGTGATCATACATTCTACCAGAGCATCTGTCTTTCCGCCCGGGGGTATACTTACCACATAATCAAGCAGGACGGGATGTTTTTTGTTCAGCCGGTCATATATTCTCCACAAGGCTTTCATAAAAGCATCGTATTGACCGTCACCTGCTTCGGTTTCCTCATATACTTTCCCCCCGATTTCAATGCTGAGGGTAGCTACCGATTTAAGCCCTGCAGCAACAGAAAGGGAATAATTCCTGATCTTTATTTTTTCTTCCACACGTTGACTTCTTAAGACATCAGAAATAATATAGGGAAGATCTTCCTTTGTAACTGTTTCTTTTTTATCACCAAGTTCTATAATGCGTTGGGTTATAAGTTTCATTTCGTTCTTGTTCAGTTTTATGCCAAGATCTTCAAGATTCTTTATAATACTGGCTTTTCCTGACATTTTCCCGAGGGCATATTGTCTTTTTCTTCCGAAACGTTCCGGCAACAGGTCATTATAATAAAGATTGTCTTTTTGATCACCGTCAGCATGAATACCGCTTGTCTGGGTAAAGACATTTTCACCAATAAGGGGTTTATTCGCAGGTATTCGTATCCCTGAAAAAGATTCTATGAATTTACTTACAAAGTATAGCTTTTCTTCATTTACCGACATTTCATATTTCAGGTGATCCTTCACAATACCAATTACACTGGATATTGGAACATTCCCTGCTCTCTCACCCAAACCGTTAACAGTGGTGTGTATGCCGGTAATTCCTGCTTTTATTGCTGAAAAAACATTGGCTGTAGCAAGATCATAGTCGTTATGTGCATGGAAGTCAAAATTGAGCCTTGGGTAACGGGTTTTCATATCCAGGCAGAAATTATAGGTCTCATTATGGTTAAGTATCCCCAGCGTATCGGGTAACATGTACCTTGATATATTTTCATGCTGGAGATTATCCAGCATCTGGTACATATATTCCGGGGAATTTCTCATTCCGTTTGACCAGTCCTCAAAGTAGATATTAACTTTGATGCCCATTTTCTCTGCATTCCGTAACACATCTTTAATATCTTCGAGGTGTTGTTCCGGGGTCTTTTTAAGCTGCTGCTGACAATGTTTCAGTGATCCTTTGGTAAGAAGGTTAAGCACCTTTCCCCCTGCATTCTGAATCCAGTTAAGAGATTCCATACCATCCACAAAACCCAGTATTTCAACACGGTCAAGTAGTTTATTTTCTTTTGCCCAGTCGAGGATCATTTGTGCACCCTTGAATTCTCCCTCTGAAACACGGGCAGAAGCTATCTCTATCCTGTCAACATTAAGGTCCTCCAGTAAAAGTTTTGCTATATTGAGTTTTTCCGCAGCTGTGAATGACACTCCGGAAGTTTGTTCCCCGTCACGGAGAGTTGTATCTAAAATAGTGATGTTCATCCTTTAACAATTAAAGCTTTCTTTTTTACCTCTTCTTTTCATATTCAATGATCTTTTCTTTTAAGCTCAACAGAAAATCGATATCCTCATATCCATTGATAAGGCATTCTTTTTTATAGGGATTAATTTCAAAACTTTCCTTTTCACCGGAATTTATAATAGTGATCTCCTGGCTTACCAGGTCGATCCTGAATTTTGTCTTTGCATCATTATTAACAGCTGAGAAAATTTTTGCCAGGAATTTTTCGGAAACCTGAACTGGAAGCAATCCGTTATTTAAAGCGTTATTTTTAAAAATATCAGCAAAGAAGCTTGAGACGACAACTTTAAAACCGTAATCATAGATCGCCCATGCGGCGTGTTCACGGCTGGATCCGCTACCGAAATTCTTACCTGCAACCAGGATGCTTCCGGTATATGTGGGATTGTTCAGGACAAAATTATCTTTTGGTTGATCATTTTTATCAAATCGCCAGTCTCTGAACAGGTTATTACCAAAACCATCCCTGGTCGTAGCTTTTAAAAATCTTGCAGGTATAATCTGGTCGGTATCAATATTTTCTATTGGCAGTGGTACTGCTGTGGATTCGATGGTTATGAATTTGGTTATCGGCATGGTTATAATGTATTAATTAGTTTTTTTTACCACAAAGAGGCACAAAGGGTATCAAAAAATACACAAAGAAAAAAATTTAAAATTAAGTCCGCTCCGAAAAGATATTTTTTCAATTTTAAAAGAAAGAATTGCCACAGATTACTCAGATTATCAATTAATTAATATAAATTAATCTGTGAATCTGTGGCGATATTTGAAATAATATGACTTTTCGGAGTTGACTCATAATCAAATATGAAATCATGTATTTTTATACTTTAAATTATTGATTCTCCGGGATAACAATCATCCCTGTTACTGCCACTGCTGCGGCTGTTAAGGGACTTGCCAGCATTGTCCGTGCACCGGGTCCCTGTCTTCCCTCAAAGTTCCTGTTTGAAGTAGCAACAGCGAGTTTTCCTTCAGGTATCTTATCATCATTCATTGCCAGGCAGGCTGAGCAGCCTGGTTGTCTCAACCTAAACCCTGCTGCTTCAAGTATCTTGGTTATCCCCTCTTCATTTGCCTGTTTTTCCACTTGTTTTGATCCCGGGACGATCCATGCAGTAATATTTCCTGCTTTTTTCTTTCCCTTAACATATTCTGCCACCATACGAAGATCCTCGATCCTTCCGTTAGTACAGCTACCAATAAAAACATAATCCACTTTCTTACCAAGCACAGGCTCCCCGGGTTTAAATCCCATATATTTCAAAGCCTTCCTGAAAGTTTCCAGGTTAGCTGCAGCAATATCTTTCTCCCCGGGTATCTTAGCGTTGATCTTCATTCCCATTCCGGGGTTTGTCCCGTAAGTGATCATAGGATCAATATCTGCAGCATCAAATGTTATTTCTTTGTCGAAAACCGCATCCTCATCGGATTTCAGCTCTTTCCATTTTCTTAAGGCATTTTCAAGATCAGTTCCTTCAGGTGCAAATTTCCTTCCCCTGATATAATTAAAAGTAGTTTCATCCGGGGCGATCATCCCTCCTCTTGCACCACTTTCAATGCTCATATTACAAATGGTCATTCTTCCTTCCATAGACAGATTCCTGATAGTAGAACCTGCATATTCAATGAAATATCCTGTGCCGCCACTGGCAGAAATTTTTGAGATAATATACAGGATGATATCTTTGGCTGTCACATTTTTTTTCAATGTACCTTCCACATTGATCCTCATCTTTTTGGGTTTAGGTTGCAGGATACATTGAGTTGCAAGCACCATTTCCACTTCGCTGGTACCAATTCCAAAAGCAACGGCACCGAAAGCTCCATGTGTGGATGTGTGACTATCACCACAGACGATTGTTATTCCCGGCTGTGTGATTCCCAGTTCAGGACCTATTACATGAACGATCCCCTGGTATGGATGATTAAGTCCATACAAGGTAATTCCATGTTTTTCGGAGTTTTCCTTGAGTTTATTAACCTGGTATCGGGAAAGTTCGTCTTTGATCGTTAAATGCTGGTCCACTGTGGGCACATTATGATCGGGAGTAGCAACGGTTTTATCCGGGCGGAAAACATGCAACCCTCTTTTATCAATTCCTGCAAAAGCTTGCGGACTGGTAACTTCATGAATAAGGTGTCTGTCAATATACAGCACACTGGGACCTCCTTTGATTTCCTCAATAACATGGGTATCCCATATCTTATCAAATAATGTTTTTCCTGCCAATTTCGTAGATTTTAATTCATTAACGGGGTGCAAAGATACGAATTTTATTGAAGAAATTAATGATCATTCGGGTTGGAAAGTTATGATTTAATAGTTTTTTCAGGTTTCAGATTCCAGATTCAAGATTCAAGATTCCAGATTCAAGATTCAAGATTCAAGATTCAAGATTCAAGATTTAAGATTCCAGATTCCAGATTCAAGATTCAAGATTCAAGATTCCAGATTCAAGATTCAAGATTTAAGATTTAAGGTTTAAGATTGTGTTTATTCTGAAAAGTAAGATTACCACTACCTGTTTGGCGACAGGGGGCTGGAGGAGTAAAACAAATTTAAGAATCATATTTTACTTTTCGGAGCATGCTCAAGGTTCAAAGAATAAATTTGCTCTTTGTAAAGATTAAGGTGATTATTGAAATCTTGAATTTTGAATCTTGAATCTTGAATCTTGAATCTTTTTATATATTTGTTTCCTTAATCACCTTTAATTATTACTTCTATGAATGAAGGTCTTCTTGCTCTCCTGGCGGCTTTGCCAATAATATGTATTTTTATTTTGATGGTCTGGTTACAATGGCCTGCGACGAAAGCGATGCCGGTATCATTTTTTGTAGCATTGTTGCTGGCGGTTTTTGTCTGGAAAACACCATGGAACTGGATTGCAGCTTCAGTTACAAATGGTGTAATGATTACAGTTGAAATTCTGCTGATCATTTTCGGGGCTCTTGCATTGCTTTTCACCTTGCGTGAAAGTGGTGCATTAGCAGCCATTAACAGAGGTTTTACCAATATCTCCCCTGATAAGCGTATCCAGGCGATCATTATTGCCTGGCTTTTCGGCGGGTTTATAGAAGGCGCTGCCGGTTTTGGCACTCCTGCTGCCCTGGCTGCTCCCCTTTTGCTTTCCCTGGGCTTCCCTGCTCTTGCTGCCGTAATGGTAGCCCTTATTGCAAACGGTGCAACAGCCAACTTCGGCGCTGTGGGAACACCTACACTCATTGGTATTGGTAATACACTTAATACCCCGGAAATAATCGAACAACTTAAGCAAACAGGAATGAGCTATCCTGAATTTATCCATGATGTAGGTGTCTGGACAGCTATCCAGCAGGCAGTAGCCAGTGTGCTTCTTCCCCTTATCATGGTGGCTATGCTCACCCGCTTTTTCGGTGAAAAAAAGAGCTTCCGGGAAGGATTGAAAATATGGCCTTATGCCCTGCTTGCAGGACTGTGTTTTATGGTGCCTTTCGTCCTGACAGCCTGGCTTCTGGGACCTGAATTTCCTGTCTTATTCGGTGGACTCTTTGGAATGGCTGTACTTATCCCTCTGACAAAAGCCGGGTTTCTTCAGCCAAAAGAAGTCTGGACATTCCCCCCGAAAAATAACTGGGAAACTAAATGGAACGGTTCTATTGTGGTCAAACCAAACCAGGAAACCACTAAAATATCCTTATTTAAAGCATGGATCCCATATATTCTGATAGGGCTACTCCTGGCGCTGACCAGGATGCGTAACCTGCCCTTTATGGATATGCTGAAATCTGCAAGCCTGGGGGCAACGGATATCTTCAATACATCTGTAAAAATAAGTATCAGTCCACTATATATTCCAGGCGTTTTCCCCTTCATTTTTATCGCCCTGTTATGTATTCCACTCTTCAAAATGAAAAAACCAGAGGTAAGATCAGCCTGGGCAGATTCTGTTAACCGGATAAAAGGGCCTTTCATCGCTCTTATATTTGCTATTCCCATGGTACGTATCATGATGCAATCGGGTGTTAATCCTTCCGGTTTACCAGGGATGCCAATAGCTATGGCAACTTATCTCGCTGACGTGTTCCAGGGTATATATCCCATGGTAAGTCCTGTCATCGGATCTCTCGGATCTTTTATGGCCGGTTCCACCACTGTTTCAAACATGTTATTCGGGATGTTTCAGTATGCGATAGCAGGTGAACTTTCTCTTCCAGGTATAATCATTACCGGGCTTCAAACTGTAGGAGGCTCACTGGGAAATATGATCTGCGTGCATAATATCATAGCTGCCTGCGCTACTGTAGGGCTGGTAGGGATGGAAGGACTGATCGTGAAGAGGAACCTGATTCCATTGGCAATCTGCCTGGTGATTGCGGGGGTGTTTGCGATGATGGTGACGTGAAGGAAGGGATCAAGGGGATCAAGGGGATCAAAGGGATCAAAGGGATCGAGGGATCGAGGGATCGAGGGATCGAGGGATCAAGGGGATCAAAGGGATCAAAGGGATCGAGGGATCGAGGGATCAAAGGGATCAAAGGGATCGAGGGATCAAAGGGATCGAGGGATCAAGGGATCAAAGGGATCGAGGGATCAAGGGGATCGAGGGATCGAGGGATCGAGGGATCAAAGGGATCGAGGGGATCGAGGGGATCGAGGGGGATTAAAGGATTTTCTGAGTGGAGTACCATGGGTAACTATTTTTTACAATAAAATGCTAAATTTATTAACAAATTAAATGAAAAACCTGATTTCATTACTTATTTTTCTTCCATTGATTTTATTAAGCCAAAATGCTAAAGCACAATCAGATGAGAGAAAAGGTTTTATCGGGATAGTTCTTGGCCCTTCTATTCCATTAGGTGAATTTAAAAATAATTCCCTGAAAAATGAAAATGGTGAAATTTTAAAAACAGGTTATAGTGACAGTTTTGTAAACTTTGGTTATTTATTTAATCAAAATCTTGGAATATGTGCTTCGGTTTTTTACAATCAATATGATCTCGACAATGTCAGTTCTGAAATGTGGTGGATGCTGGCAGGAATTACAGCCGGCCCTATGTTTTCAATTCCTGTTAAAGATAAGTTTTTCTTTGACCTTAAAGCAAAACTTGGTGTCGTAGGTGCAACTCTCGTAATTGATGGTTATGCAGTACAAGTAGATATGGGAAAAGGTTTAGGAATTGATTTACGTGCATCTTTAAGATATAATTTTTCAAGACGATGGTGTCTGTTGACAGAAACCGGGTTTCTCTCTTCCAATCAGAAATTCCCGGATGCACGTACGATAAAAACAGAGGCTGTTATTCTGGGATTAGGAATCGCTTACAGACTGAAATAAAAACAGCTCATAAAACACTATTGCTATAAGCTGCTTGCCTTAATGTAAGGAAAGAACTATCTTTAATCAGCACTAACATTTTATCACTTTTCTATTGACTTGCGTCAGGCAAATATTTAACTTTGAATATAACAGTGATAATTACTCTATCTCTCTCTACATAGGATTTTCCTGTTTTTCGTATTACTGATTATCAAAGAAGTAATCATGTAAGATATGTTTATAACCGGAAGTATAGAACATAATAAAACAGGATCAGACCTAAATAATTTATATTTCACCTTTACTTAGAATTTTAATATCCATGAGCTATGAGTACATATATTTATTTAACCATCACACCGGAAGCACTGATAGGGTCAATGCTTTCACCGGAAGAATTCGGATCATATATGGCTACAGGCACCAAGAAATCAAACAGGGGACAGGTAATATTTTTTGAGGTTGACCTGGAAAAAATCAAATCATTGATTGACGTGAACTACCTGAATTCAAGGTGTATCATCAAATCTGACGGGAAGCCTAAAAGTTCTGTGTATCTTTCCATTTATCGTGTGTTAGAGTCTGTGCCACTATCCGCCTTGAAAGACCTATATCTTACCACAGAAAGCGGGATTGTACTCAGGTTACCAAAAGCTCCTTATAACAGATCTGAAGAAGCGAAAAAGGAATTACGTTTCTACCAGGAGCTTTGTCCCGTAAATCCCCAGGTAGCCAGCACACTTTCTCCCCTTGAGTTTCTCAGGATACTTACGGATGGCAGTTTACAGATAAAATTGCCAAAATTGTTCTTTGTTGATCTTAAGCTTGGAGAACTGGCAGAAAATCCTTTATCAGGATCAGCTGAACATTTGCCATACCCGGCTATACCACACCTGAGGGACTGCCTGGAAATACTAAAGACTGAAGAAGGGAAGCAGATGAAGACTGTTCAGCGTGTATATACAGGCACCCTGTTATACCGAACCATTAAAACAGGGTTTTACGTAGGTGCAAAAGATGAAATATTATTCTATCCATACCCTACTCTTGCCGAGTTGGAGAAGATGAATTATTTGTTTTTCAGGGCGATTTAGGGGGGTTATTGGGTTATTGCGTTATTGGGTTATTGGGTTATTGGGTTATTGGGTTATTGTGGAGTAATTACTTAATCTTCAATCAACAAATAACCTAATAACCTATTAACCTATTAACCTATTAACCTAATAACCTATTAACCTAATAACCTATTAACCTAATAACCTAATAACCTAATAACCTATTAACTTAATAACTAAATAATACCAAAATTCTCATTATCTTTGCAAAAAAATACCAGGGGCTGTTTTGGTATTGACAGCGGGTAAAACTGGTATGTAAGCATGCCGGGCTTTGGGTGTTAGCCCGTAAATCTGAATGCTCAAACTATAATCGGCAATACTAATTTTGCTCTCGCTGCTTAAAAACGCTTAGCGTTCCGAGCTTAATCCCGACACAAGGTGTCGGGACGGGATGTCTCGCTGTTGTTTACTCCCGGTTGGCAACGGCATACGGGGCACCGTCTAAACAGGGATAGCCGGTGAGAAGTTCCGGTTCACCGGTAAAATTAAGGAACTAAGGATCGGGTTTGTAGTCTTTCGCCAGCCTGTTCACGAAAATCAATGGAAGACTAAGCATGTAGAAAACATATGGGTTTCTCGTTTGGACCGGGGTTCGAATCCCCGCAGCTCCACCTTCGCCCTCCGAAGCTTCAGCGCAGGAGGGCTTCGCCCTCTCCGCTTCAGCTTCTCCGGGCTTGTGCCTCCGCTAAAGCTACAGCGACACGCGGACGGTGGACACAGTCCACCCTCCAATGAAGAGCTTAGGTTGGTAGAGATTACCCCTTCAATCAGCTTTTATTCATACAAAGCACCCATTCTTTTAACTTTTATTTATTCAAAGCACCTCTCAAATTAGCCTAAATTGCTGTAAAGAATTCTTCCTATTAGCCTTTATTGATATAAAGAAGCATTTCGGACAATGTGCAACACCATTCATATACCAGAATGAATCAAATCCAGCATTAAAAAAAGCTTTATTAATCCAAACCTACTTTATGCAACACTTGTGTTTGCAATAATAATCTTAATGCTAATAAACAATTCCCTTAACGCTGATTTTTCGCCCACCGGTCCATTAACAAATAAACCTAAATATGATCTTGTAATGAATAGACCGGGAAAATGGTGGTATGTTTATATTATTCGCTGTGCGGATGGAACTATTTACACCGGCTGCACTTCAAACCTGAAAAAACGCCTGGAACGACACAATAATGGATCAGTGTATTATACAAAAGATAAAACTCCGTTAAAGCTGATAAGCTGCTTTGCGTTTTCTGACAAATACAAGGCGTTCTTCTTTGAGAAGTATTTAAAGTCAGGATCAGGGAAAGCATTTTTAAATAAGAGGCTGATATGAAGAAATAATTTTACCTGGTAAGATGATCAAAGAAATACCGGGAAAAAATTACATAAGAAAACTATCGCATATTATAACAGATGTAGTTATTACGAAGGATGAAATCCCTATGCACTATTGTACACAACAAGGACATGAACCGAACCGCCAATTGGCGGTGAGCTCGCGACCAACAGGAGCAAAAAAAACAATGGGGATTCCATGCCCATTTGTCCATTAGGAAATAAAACTTATTGATTTTTAATAAGATAATTAATATTTGTACGCATGAACCAGAAAAAATGGAGATACCTTATAAATAAGTCAATAATACTAATAAAAATAGGCGAAATGAGGATTAGTAAATAATCGGGTTAATAATCATACTATAATATCGCAATCTGAAGAAAAAGTTCCCAAAATGAGAATTTTGTATTATATTTGCAGTCTGGTTTAAATACATGGATAGAATATTTTCAAAAAGTACACTAAGAGAATATTGGGAGAAACATTCTGATTCTGAGCAGTATCTAAAGACATGGTATGATACTGCGATGAATGCAGACTGGAAAACTCCAAACGATGTTAAACAGACATATGCAAATGTGAGTATTTTGAAAGACAGCAGGATCGTTTTTAATATAAAAGGCAATTCATATAGACTTGTTGCCAAATTTAATTTCGGGAAACAATGGATCTTTATACGTTTTATCGGGACTCATGATCAATACGACAGGATTGATGCAAATACTATTTAAAGATTAAAATGACAAAACAATGAATATAAAACCTATAAAAACAGAAGCTGACTACAGAGATGCATTAAAAAGGTTAGAAATAATCTTTGATGCAGCAATTGGTACACCCGAAAGCGATGAAGCGGATGTGCTTGGACTGATGATTGATGAATACGAAAAGAAACATTATCCGATTGAAGCTCCTGACCCTATTGAAGCCATCAAAATCAGGATGGAAGAAATGCAATTAAAGCAAGTTGATCTGGTTGATGCAATGGGTGGAAAGAGTAGAGTTTCAGAGGTTTTAAACCGTAAGCGAAAATTAACAGTTGATATGATCAGAAATCTCACAAAGAGATTAAAACTGTCACCAGGGTTATTAATAAATGATTATCAACTGGTTAGATAAGAGAGTGCTATTTTTAATGAAAATATTAAAGGCGTTAGAGACGCAAAGATTGATGTTTATAATATGGCAAAATATTATAACAAGCAGAACCATTACTAGTATTGTCACCTGTGTGAAACTTACGACGGAATTCAACAATTCGTTGTTTCCCGAATTGTAAGAAAAATTTGTATTTTTCTGATTTAATAAGAGTTTACAACAATTCAGGCAAGCGTGTATCGTCCTGAAAAATGTCTACACAATTCGATGTAGATATGTACAAAAATGATCAAGTAACTACAAAATAAAAATTATCATAGCTTTGATCAGAAAATTATAGAATGACAGAATAAATAACATTTAAATTATGAGTAATGCAAAAATATCCATACGTTTTTTTGACGACCGTGAAGTGCGAGCCGTTTGGGACGAGCAAAATGCCAAATGGTGGTTTAGTGGGTTGGATATTGTAGCTTTGCTTACCGACCAGAACGACTATACCAAAACCCGAAACTACTGGAAATATCTTAAAGCGAAGTTGAAGAAAGAAAACAGCCAAGTGGTTAGTGCTACTACCCAGTTGAAATTTCTTGCACCGGACGGCAAAAAGCGTTTAGCCGATATGTTGGATTACAACGGCATTATTGCCTTAGGCAAAGAATTTCCGGGTAAAAAGGCAAATCGATTTATTGAATGGTTTATATACAGTGATGAAAGCATAGACGGAAAAAGCAAAACAAAAGCTTATGCATTATTTGAGAGTTCTTTTATCAACAGCATAGAAGTTGGCACAACCAAAGGTTTGCAACAAATACATGCTTATTTGTTTGGCGGATTGTATGATTTTGCGGGACAAATCAGACAAAAAAATATTTCAAAAGGCGGTTTTCAATTTGCCGTATCACATTTTTTAGGCGACACATTAAAACAAATAGAAGCAATGCCCGAAACTACATTTGACGAAATCGTAAACAAATATGTAGAAATGAATATTGCACACCCTTTTATGGAAGGTAATGGCAGAAGCATCAGGATATGGTTGGATCTGATACTAAAAAAACGCCTTAGAAAATGCGTAGATTGGAGTAAAATGAGCAAGCGGGATTACCTGAATGCAATGATGCTAAGTCCAACCAAAAGTAGTGTTCTGAAATCACTCCTGGAAAAAGCGCTGACCACCAAAATAAGCGATCGCGAAATGTTTATGAGAGGGATTGACTACTCATATTATTACGAAGAAAATGACTAATGAAACCCTTAACCATAAAATTGAATGAACACTTCAATCGCAGCATTTCCACAAGATTTGCTGTCCGTAATATATTTAATTTTAACAAATCCGAAGTGGAAGAAGTTATTATTGACTTTTCTAAAATTCATATCATTTCAAGTTCAGCTTCTCACCAGTTCATTTTAGAAAGCAGAGAACTTGAAAAAAAGAATATTCAGGTAAGCTTTACCAATACTACAAAGGATATTGAAAAGATGCTTGAACTTGCTAAAACTGACAGAAAGAATATTTTTACTGTTCAAAACCTGAAATATGTGAATGTTTCATCTAATGAAGATATTACAAGTATACTGCTCGAAATGTAATTACTTAGCACAAATTTACCACACTTTCCGCCTTTATCTGCTACTGAACGTATAATTAACCACACACTCTTTAACTTTCCAGGATTGTATTCAACACCTCTTCTCGTTAATCCTGTTTCCAGTTGTAATTCCTTGATGGTTATTTCAGGATTTTTCCTTATTAACCTAAGAATTTTCTCCACAGTTTTCTCCACAGTTTTCTCCACAGGCTCCCCAGATTGTTTTCTTAACTCAATTACAAACCCAGATAAATCATACTTAAAAACTGGTAGAGGCAGATTTGATTTCGCACAGTCGTTAATAATCCTGAATATCCGGTGAAACCAGCCTGAACCTCCATACTAATAAAGAATTATTTAATGTCATCATCAGGTCTACAGCTCAGCACCTTAACATAAATGAGGTATTTGTTGAAAAAGAAATGACCGCAGAATTAAAAGAAATATATGCTGATGGGATAAACAACCCTACTAAGTGATGGTCTTTATTTTAAATACTTTGCTTTTCCGTTTTTCAATCATAGGCATTATGTTTAATTACTCTAATTATTTATCTGTAAAGACTTCTTCAAGGCATAAAAAAAAGGACAAGACTAAATTACCCATTCACGAGTACTTTTCAGTCTTGTCCTTTTCAGTTATTTTCTTTACATTAGTACTCTAAAAATAACTAATATCCAGCAACTTTCATATGTAAACATTGAATATGATTTTTTCTTTATGTTGTAAATATGATGAACCAAACGTTATAGAGATTTCACTAACAAACTGAATAAATTAAAGAATAATGAAAAAAATATTTATCGTTTCACTTACAGTTAATATGATTTTCTTCCTTTTATTTGGATACATCATATATAAAAAAGGGGAATTTACATGTTTGCAATCGAAACCTGGATTAAAGAAAGAAATGCAAATGTCTTCTAAACCGAATTGGTACTATAAGAATTTTAAATATTGGCAAGATAAAAAGACGTTGTTTGAGGTTTTACCAAACAGTCCCAATGAAATAATATTTCTTGGTAATTCTATTACTGATGGATGTGAATGGGCGGAGTTGTTTAACAACCCTTTAATTAAAAACAGGGGTATTGGTGGAGATAATACCGAAGGAATACTGGAACGTTTAGGTGAAATAACTGACTCTCATCCTAAAAAAATATTCATTGGAATTGGGTTAAATGACTTGACTCTTAAAGAAACCACCTTCCTGATATGTGAAAATTATAAACAAATCCTGGATAAAATCAGGTCGGCATCGCCAACCACTAAAATTTATATTCAGAGTGTTCTGCCTACTAATAATTATGAAACCGGAAATGACTCGATAATTTTCCTGAATAATAAAATCAAAGAAATTGCTAATTATTATCAACTTACATATATAGATTTATTTTCTGAATTTGTTGATAAAAATGGAGAATTAGATATGCAATATTCATTTGATGGGGTTCATCTAAATGGGCAGGGTTATTTATTATGGAAGAAAATAATTGAACAAATGGTAAGTGAATAATTGATGTAAAGTATTCCTCCTAATAACTTTTATTGATATAAAGAACCATTCCTATTAGCTTCCTCAGAAATGGTGGTATGGACTATTCGGACTGGTGTTTACAGATATGTGATAACAGGAAATAACTCTCGGTTTCAGTCCTATAGTCAATTATTTAATTATGAAGCAATTATTCAACAGAACATCCATCAGGAATCCCGAACATTCACCACGTATTGTTACTTCTTTACCTGCGGTAAGCATCACCGGATCAGACTGGGTTGATAAAGTACAAATGACAGACGAAAGCCCGCTTTCTGTCTTCAGAACTAAACTTGTTATATTATCTTCGCTTGTTTTGACAGATTCGATGGTTCCGGTTACTTCAATGATTTTATTAACGTATTTCGTGATGGAACCAGCTTCATTATTCTCAAATGCTTTTTGAAGATCGATGGAGGTTATTACATACTCAGGTTTTTCTTTTTGAAGATTTTTATCCTCCTTGTTAAAAAGATACAGGCCAATACCTAACCCGGCCAATCCAAGAAGAATCAAAGCACCCATAGCTGTTTTAATTGATTTTTTCATAACAAATACTGTTTGTTGAACATTTAATCCCGTAAAAGGTTCAATTAACTTACGAAAGCAGAATTTCTTACAGAAAAAGGTAAAACTATAATCTTAATTATTCTCCACTGGAGCATATTTGACCGCTACTGAGACTTCAATGATTTTAGCAATGTTTTCTCTGACAATTGCAGGTATTTTAATATTGTAATCTTCCGGAACAACATTAAATTTTGAACTTGCATTAATTCCTCCGGAGACAATCTCAATGCTTCCGTTTACACTTATCTTATTAGTAACATTATGGATATTCAAGTCACCTTCAATAATTACATCATATTTGCCCGGTTTGCTGAAATTCACGGCTTCCAGGTTGATTATTTTCCCTTTAAATGTTGATTTGGGAAATTTTTCTGACTCAAGGTAATTTTCGTTGAAATGTTCCTCCATTAGGGCTTTCTCAAATTTAAACGATTTGATAAGAACCTGAAATACAATCTCCCCTGTTGAAACATCAATTACACTGGCTACCTGATTGTTATCAGCTTTGATGTCTTCAACAGGTGTACTGGAAAAGAATCCGATATAACCATTTCTTGTCATATATTTCTGTGCATTGACCGCAAGAAAAAAGCTAAGAAACAAAATAATAACAGTAAAATTTTTCATAATTGCTGATGATTAAAAAATTCAATATTATCAAATGTTAATTAAACAAAAAAATGACGTTTTTGTTCTTAAGAATGATTACTTTAAGGTAAAAACCCTGGAGATATTAAATCCAAAATGGATATCTCCTTTTGTCCAGTTGCCGGTCGTCTCACCTATGAATCCCTTTTCAATCATTGCAATTGAGTTAGTGAATATCAGCTGGAAAACATGACCGCCGGTTTCAATGTCAAAGCCGAGTGACAGAGGATCATAAACCGTTTGGCTCATATATGGCCCCCGGTTGATCATATAATAGTACTCTGCATTAAAGCTGATGCGGCTGGTCAGTTTCACTCTCCCGCCAGCTCCTATTGCATAAAGATCATTAGGATCGAATTCTGTTGCGACAAGATTGCGGTGCACGAATGTTGGTGCCAGCTGAACGGAAAAAGACTGGTTCACTTTGCGGGCAATCAGCAATTGTTGTACATAAGAGAGCCGCGATGAGAAATAGTTTGTTCTGTCGGGGTCAGACCATTTTACAGAAGTTACTGCCACAGAAGACAGCGCCGAGACAAATACAGGCATTACCCGGGCACCTGAAGATTGCTTTAGGATGGTGAATTTGCAAAATCCATCAAAGGTTTTTTCATAGGTGCCTCTGCCAATACCTACCATCAACCATTTAAATATACCATATTCCAATCCCAAACGGATGCCAGACTGGTCAAGACCGAAAAACTCATAAGGACCTGAATTAAGTGTTCCGAAACGGTGAGAGATCCTGAAATCCAGTTGTCCGGGAGGCATTTTCTCAACTGAGTGACCATTCATAATCCTGGTTGATTTAAATGTAGCACTTGCATAATGAATTTCATCTATGGTTTTGTCTTCAAGCATGTCCATCAGATCTTCCTGTGCAAAAGCATAAGTAAAAATGAAAAAGTAAAGAAATACACAAATAACAGATTTCACTAGAATAAAATTTAATTATTTAACAATATTTCAAATAGTTACAAATTGATATCTTTATGTTTTCCTTAAAAATGTCGTAGAAAACCCAGTTTTTTTACTTCCAATGGTCATGAGGTCGCAGGCCAGGTTCATGCCCTTTTGTTAACAATAGGGCATTGAGGTTTCATATTGAGAGTGTTACATAATTTGTCAGTTTTCAGGGGTGTCATTACGTATCCAGATATCAACCAGCTTAATTGAACAGTCATTCAGCTTCCCTCCGTTCTTTGGCATGGGTGAAAAGGTGCCGGTATGATTGATAGATCCTGCAATTGCTGTTTTATGCTGTTTTACATCAGTATAATCCTGAAGCTTTATGTTATTTCCTGCAGAAGCTGCAGTTGTATTCGAGTGGCATGATAGGCAATTGTTTGCCAATAAAGGAGCGATCTTCGCATTGAAGGTCACATTTGTTGTATCGCATGATGAACTTAAATAAGGGTATAGGGCTTCTACATTATCATAATAACATGATGATATGGTAACTAAAATTAAAGTTAATATTACAAATACCTGAAGCAATCTTTTCATCCTTAAGATGCTAATTATTTAAATAATCGTTATTTATCCAGATTTCAAATTGTCTGATCCTGCAAGCTGTGAAAGAACCTCCCAAAGGCATTTTTGTAACTCCGTTTCCTTGCAGGGAATTTAAAAGTGATCCATTCGATGCTACGGCAGCTATATTGTCGTAATTTGTCAGAGTTATGTTACCGGATGGAGAGGCGCCACTATGGCAACCAGTGCATGATGCCTGCATAACGGGCCATATCGTACCGGAAAACGTGACGGGATTAATGGTATCGCAAATCTCCCCACAATACTGGTTTTGAGCTCCGTAGCTTATCCATGCACGTATGGAATCAATCTCAGATAATGTTAGCTGAGGGCTCCCTGCAGGTGGCATTTTATCATCACCTGTAGCAAATTTTATAACTTCATACAACTTGCTTTCATCCGGGTTGCCTGCAGTAACAGCTGTCATTGTAGTGCTGTAAGTTGAAAATACATAACCCCCCTGATGAGATACTGCATCGTGGCAATTGGGACTGGCGCAACGTGATACCAGCACTGGCTGAATATCCCGGGAAAAACAGGAAAGTGGATTAACATATCCGCTACCCTGACCTGCTGTGTCCTGGCATACTGTCAAAAAGGCTCCCTGTGAAATCCATAGTCGGATTATTGTCCTGTTTTCAAGGGAAAGAGGCTGATCAGGAGGCATTTTATTCTCTCCTGAAGTAGCAATAATCACCTTGTAAATGGAACTTGAGTGTGGATTTCCCGGCTCAACGGCATGACTGATTGGCACATAGTTATTCAATATAAGGTCAGATTCTCCTGTTCCGTCATGGCAACCTGATATTGCACAACTGTTCTTAAATATAGGGAGAACATCTCTTTCAAAACATAATTCAGGAATGTCATCAAGAATAGCATTGTGAGTACAGGACGTTATCCTGAAAAAAACCAGGGGAACTGAAATCAATCCCATGAAGAGTGAGATTTTATAAATATTCATAAAACTGAATCAGGTATTATCTCAATAATATACAGGTTGATATCTACAACCAAACTTACAAAAAATTTCAACAAATGATATACTATCTGTATTCTTTCTTAATATTTACATAAAATATTAAGTGGTCAGATATCATTGATATAATACCAACATTTTAGTGAATAAAATTGATTTTATAAAACCTAAAAATTGCTGTCTGATGCAATTATCCAATCCTCTTTCAGTAATATTTAAAAGTAAAGCAGGTTTTGGGGAAAGTAAGTGAATTTGCAGAAATATCATTTATTCTCCAGCTTCTTCTGCAGCTTCAGCTTTCATTTTCTCATTTGCTGTAATAACAAATTCTACCCTGCGATTTTGTGCCCTGCATTCTTCAGTTGCATTATCATACTTTGGTTCTGTTTCTCCAAAACCTTTTACTTAAAGTAGTTAATAAATTTTGATATAAAAAAAATTATTAATAAATTGAACGTTATTAGTTTTTTCAATAAAACTTTCTGATAATTAATCACTTAAATCATTCCATCATGGCTATACTAAAAGTTCTGGAACTATTGGCATCATCCACAAAAAGCTGGGAAGATGCTGCACAAATAGCAGTAAAGACTGCAGGAAAAACTGTTAAAGAAATCCGCTCTGTTTATATCCAGGATATGAGCGCGGTTGTTAAAGAAAACAAAATCACTGAATACCGCGTAAACGCTAAAATTACATTCGAGGTCCTCGAATAATCCTAAATTCTTATTACTAATTTTAATATAGAAAATTATGGGACTTATTTCTTTTATAAAAAATGCAGGCACAAAAATTTTCGCTAAATCTGAAGATAAAAGCGAAAAGGTTAAAGCTGATCTTATTCTTTCTCACATTAAGCAATTTGGATTCAACACGAGTGATATCCAGGTTGTTGTAAATGATGATAAGGTTAGTCTTACAGGGACAATTGACACTCAGGAGAATAAAAATAAAGTTATAGTTACAGCCGGAAATGTGGAAGGGATTGCTACGGTTGATGATAAGATCGTAGTAGTACATCCCCCTCAGCTAAGCCCTCCTGCTCCTGAAAAACAATTTTATACTGTAAAAAAAGGAGATTACCTTTCCAAAATTGCTAAGGAAGTATACGGGAATGCAAATAAATATAATATAATTTTTGAAGCCAACCGTCCGATGCTCAAAAATCCTGACCTGATATATCCCGGACAGGTACTTGTAATTCCACCTCTTTCATAAATGTGACTTCATATAATTAAAATCTATTTAAACTCTAAAAAATAATAAAATGATAGACCAGATAATAAGTTCATTAAAATCAGAAGTTGGAGGCCAGATACTTAAACAGACTAACCTCCCTTCCGGAAAACTTGATAAAGTATTTTCAGTAATCGGAGATGTAACAAAGAAAGAAGTAACGAGCCAAATGATCGGCGGGAACCTCGGAACCGTTATGAATCTTTTCTCCAGTAAACCAAATAACAGTGGAGCAAATCTTTTGCAAAACAATATAGTTTCAGGAGTTGTTACCACCCTTACCAGGAAGCTCGGCATGTCCAGTGAAATGTCAAATACCATTGCACAATTAGCAGTTCCTGCATTAATAAATCTTATAACAAAGAAAAACAACACTACCCCGGATGATGATCCCTCTCCTTTAAATGAACTTTTTGGAAGCAAAAAGAGTTCTCTGGTTTCCGGACTGGCGAAAAATATCCTGGGTAACTTCCTGAAGAAATAATTACTTCCGGATTGCTTTAGTATTTAACTTATTATATTATTAACACTTTAAAATATCTATTATGGCAACATTTGAAATTTATCAGAGTGGCAAACAGAAGGAATTTCGTTTTCGTCTGAAAGCTGACAATGGACAAGTTATTTTATCCAGTGAAGGTTACTCAACTAAGGCGGCCTGTTTAAACGGGGTTGAATCAGTAAAGAAGAATTCAACTGATCCAAAAAGATTTACAAAGAGTACAACTCCTTCCAAAATGTTCCGTTTTACTCTTACTGCTGCAAATAGTCAGATTATCGGAACAAGTCAGAATTACAAAAGTGAAAGCGGACGGGATAATGGTATTCAATCTGTTATGAAAACTGCCGGAAAAGCAGTTGTTAAGGAAATGGAAAGCTAATTTTGTCAGTATGAGTGTCATAAGATAATTTTACATATTATAATTATTATCAAATAGTTTTAATTCTAATTCATCGTATGACAATATCATGTCCGGAATCGTTCTAGTACATTCCCGATTGCTACTGATAAGAAATTTTTTGCAGGACTTGTTAGCCGTAAGGCATGGAATTTTTATGCATTATTGCTATTAAGGGAATTGAAATTAACCATCAACTGGCGGTAAGCTCGCAAACAACGGGAGCAATAAACATGGGAGTTCCAAGAAAAATGAAATGAAAAACATTAAGTTATCAAATTGTAACAATTTAATATTGAGTCCGCTCCGAAAAGTCGAATTTACGATTTTCAATGCTTGTCCCCCCCAGCCCCCTAAAGGGGGAGAGCTTATAAATCAGCAACTTGCAAAACGTCCCCCTTGGGGGATTTAGGGGGAAATGACTTTTCGGAGTGGACTCAATATTCAACCTTTTAAATTATATATAGTGAAAACGCAGATATTATTTATTAAAATTATTATGGCATTCGCCATTATATTCTTAGTTATATCCTGTGCTGTGAATCCTGTAACTGGGAAGAGACAGATTATGTTGATGTCTACCGCACAGGAAATCCAACTTGGAGTAGACTATGATCCTCAGGTAATTGCCACTTTCGGAGAATACAGTAATGATCCGATGGTCCAATTTATTCAATCCAAAGCTGATGAAATGGGTAAAATAAGTCACCGTCCTGAACTGAAATATCATGTAAAGATCCTTGACTCGCCTGTTGTGAACGCATTTGCTGTCCCCGGAGGATATGTTTATTTTACCCGGGGTATACTTGCCCAGTTCAATAATGAAGCTGAACTTATTGGGGTGCTGGGACATGAAATGGGACATATTAACGCCAGGCATTCTGTAAGCCAGCAAAGTAAGCAGCAAATCGGACAATTGCTCCTGGTCGGAGGCATGCTGATATCAGAGAAATTTGCATCATACGCTGAGGCTGCAATGCAAGGTATGCAATTATTGTTTTTAAAATATAGCAGAGATGATGAACGTGAAGCTGACCAGCTCGGTGTTGCATATTCTTCCAAAATAGGTTATGATGCCCAAAAAATGGCCGATTTTTTCCAGGTGCTCGAAAAAATGAGTCTTGAGAGCAGTCACGGTGGCGTTCCTACTTTCCTGTCAACTCATCCTGATCCCGGTGATCGTTATAATTCTGTAAAACAACAGGCACAAGCATGGCAGGACAGTCTTAAACTGGATTCATGGAAAGTAAATGAAGATAATTATCTGCGCATGATAGATGGTATCGTATATGGAGAAGATCCCCGACAAGGTTTTGTTCAATCCAATACATTTTATCACCCCGAAATGAAATTTAAATTTTCATTTCCCGAAGGTTGGGAACTGGAAAATCAGCCCACACAGATCATTATGGCGCCAAAAGACGGAGAAGCCCTTATGATTTTTTCCATAGCACAAGGGAATAGCCTTAGTGAAGCTGCAAATTCAACTCTTGAAGGACTGAAATTAAAACCTGAAGAAAGTAATAATATGACAGTTAATGGAATGCCTGTTATTACCAATTTGTCCAGGCAGGTAATTCAGGATCAAAGCACAGGCCAGCAAAATACTAATATGGTGCTGTCTTATTTTATCGAATACAATAAAAATTATTATGTTTTTCATGGTTTGAGTTCAGAAGCAAATTATAATTCCTACAAGCCTTCGTTTGAAAAAATAATGACTGATTTTTCTGTATTAACTGATCCGGTCATTTTAAATAAGAAGCCTGTAAAAATACTGATAAAAAGCGTCCAAAGTTCTGGTACTCTGGCAGATGTTTTTAAGTATTATGGCATAGCTCCGGATAGGATGGAAGAACTGGCTTTACTGAATAACCTCAACCTGACCGATAAAGTAAATACCGGAAAACTGATTAAAGTGATAGGGCAATAACAGATGTAGGATATTAAGCAGACAATAGAAAACCTGACAATATTTTACACCTACTCTTTTAATTCTTCCTTAGTATTTTCCTGATCAGTTTTAATGATCTCTTTTTCTTTGGATGCTCTGTTTTCACAAAATTTGCATAGTTCGGTTATGTTTTTAAGTTCCCTTGCGTTTGCCACGGTTCCCTCAAAAATTTCTGTGGTTACATCTTTGTTAATGGCATGACAATCCTGATAAAGATGATATTTAGTTCCTGATTTTGTCCAGTACACCAGATTCTGTCCGGTTAATTCTTCAACCCTTGAGGTTTGCTCGGTGTATTGTTCAACTGAGGGCGGGTTGAAATCTATACCTGTAATACCAGCTATTAATAAAGCTGCACCAGCAATACCTCCTAAAATACCTTTTTGCTTGGTATCCAGATTTTTACTTGTAAGTATAAAAATAATAAGCGGTAAAAAAGCAATAACAGCTACAACCAGACCCAACTGACTTTGCATAAAAAACATAAATTTGTTTTTCTCTGAAGCGGGATCTAACCTGTTCGATTTTTTCCAGAGTATAGAACCTGTTATTGCTAAAGCCAGGTCTATTACAATCAGGATAATGATCCAGATCATATTAACAGGTTCCTTGAAAAGCAATGAGATAGCTCCAATCTGTGCAACAATTGCGAGAAACCATAATATACCCGCAATTACGCGAAGCCTGGTTGCTTTTCCTTTGTTTTCGGCAGTAGGAACGAATGTTTGTGAACCTGTTCCTGAAGAGGAAGCCTCTTTCCCTACCTTAATAATTTTCTTTTTGTTTTCCATATCAGTGGTATTAATTTAATATTTTAAAACTCCTGGAGGTTTTTTGACCTCTGCTACCCACTTATACACTTCTTTCTTAAAAGGAAGCCTGCAAATAAGCCTTTTGGTTTGTTTGATTCTTCCATCTGCTTATTAGCAAAGATAAAAAATTAATTGAGAACTCATAATTATCTGATAAGGTTTATGATGTTCATTATAAGACTACTATCAATTTAACTATATTTGTATGATTCTTAAAGCAGGAGTTCGTTAAATTAAAATAAAACGCGAAGGCGCAAAGGCGCAATGTGTTGTATATTAACAACATAGTTAATTTATATCCAAATTGTTAAAATATTCATTATCAACGCAATATAATAGTATAACGAACTATTGTTAAAGAATATTATAGATTATCTAATCATAACAAGTTAATAACAAAATATTTACATCCTGAATTTTCTTAAATTGATCAAGAAAAAACAAACATATCAACTGCCTCTTCTTGTATTTCTGTTTATCATCTACATCCTGGCACCAGTAAAGTTGATTATGGATATACGTATGCTTATGCTCGACAGGTTCTTCCCGGGCGGGGGATGGATTCAGATCTTCATTGTTGCCCTGTATGGAGGACTTGTTGCATTTAAGATGCAGGATCCTGAAAAAGTCCCGTTCTGGAGAATATTTACATGGATGGTTTTTTCTGTTGTATTTTTCACCCAGCTTTTACTGGGTATCCTTGTCTCTGAAACATTTTTACTGACCGGTAAGCTACATCTGCCCATCCCCATGATGATCATAGGTGGGCTGGTTTACAGGGGCCAGTTATCCATTATGACACTATTATTCCTTAGCACAATTGTTCTGACAGGTCCTGCATGGTGCAGCCATCTTTGTTACTTTGGGGCCATTGACGGACTTGTATCCCGGGGCAAGGGGAAGATTACACCCCTGAAACGGGTTCTTCATTTTAAGGGAGCCATCCTGTTCCTGGTGATCCTGGCTTCCATAATATTCCGTTTTGTAAATATCCCGGTTCTCACAGCTACTATTTCTGCTTCCGGTTTTGGGATTGGCGGTGTTATCATCATTATCCTGCTCTCATCCAGGAAGAAGCAGATGATACATTGCATATACTATTGCCCTGTCGGAACCCTTGTAAATTATTTTAGATTTGTGAATCCTTTCAGAATGTATATTGATTCAAGCTGTACCAGTTGTATGAGATGCACCGCAGTGTGCTGCTATAATGCCTTAAACGCTATTAATATACAGCAGCGTAAACCGGGGATTACATGCACGCTTTGCGGTGATTGTTTGCATATATGTCCTGAACAGTCAATAAAGTACAGGTTTTTCAAACTGTCACCTGAAGTTTCACGACGACTTTATTTGTTTCTAACTATTTCCCTGCATGCAGTATTCCTGGCGCTGGGGAGAATATAATTTTATCCCCTGTAGTTTCAGTTTAAACATTATTGAAGTAAGTAAATTCTAAATTTACTGGATTAAGGTTATTTTTCAAATTTTAATTTTTTAAAAAAATTGTTTAAATTCGTTAAGAATTAATTCATCAAATAATTATCACCTCCTAAACAATACTAAATGATTAAAAGAATATCCGTAACTGTTTGTTTTTATATAATTGCATTGTGTCCATCCATATCTCAAACATTTCTTGTTGATGGAATAAATTACAATATTCTATCATCTGAAGAGCCTCGTTCAGTTGAGGTGATAATTAGTTATTCTCCATATGAAGGGGATATTATTATACCTTCAACTGTTGAATATCTCGGGGACATTTATAGTGTGACACAGATTGGAGGAGGTGCATTTTACGATTGCTCAGGATTGACTTCCATTGAGATACCCAATTCTATTACAAGCATTGGAGATTGGGCATTTAGCAGTTGCACAAGCTTAACATCCATAGTGATTCCCGGTTCGGTAACAACTATCAAGGATTATGCATTTCAGCATTGTACAGGCTTAACATCTATCTTAATCCCTAATTCGGTAACAAGCATTAGAGAACATGCATTTGAGAGATGCACTAGCCTTATATCCATGAGGATACCCAGTTCTGTAACAAGTATTGCATCCTGGACATTTAATTGGTGTACTGGTTTAGACTCCATTGAGATACCCAATTCTGTGACATGCATTGGAGATGGAGCGTTTTTTAATTGCACTAATTTATCTTCTATTATAGTGCCAAATTCAGTGAAAAGCATTAAAGCATATGCATTTGAAGGATGCACTAGCCTTATATATTTTAAAATGCCCGATTCTATAACAAGCATTGGAGATGGAGCATTTTTTGACTGCATATGTCTAACATCCATTGTCATACCTAATTCAGTAACAATCATCGGAAATGAGGCATTCCGAAATTGTAGAAGTTTACTATCTATTGAGATACCTGATTCAGTGACAAAAATTGGAGATTGGACATTTTCTGGATGCACAGGCATAACTTCGATTTTCATTCCAAATTTAGTAACAAGCATTGGAAACTGGGCATTTGATAATTGCACGGGCTTAACTTTTATTGAGATACCCAACTCCGTAAAAAGCATTGGAGATAGAGCATTTAATAAATGTGCAAGCATAACCTCCATTAATATACCTAATTCAGTAACAAGCATCGGGAATTACACATTTCTTGAATGCACGAGTTTAACGTCTATTATAATTCCCAATTCTGTTACAAGCATTGGAAATTGGGCATTTAGTAATTGCACAGGTTTAACCTCAGTTGTAATCTCTAATTCTGTTATAAGTATTGGACTTTCAGTATTTGAATATTGCACAAGCTTAACCTCCATAGTGATACCTAATTCAGTGACAAGCATTGGGAATTGGGCATTTTATAATTGCACGAGTTTAACCTCCATTGAGATACTCAACTCCATAACAAGCATTGGAGATGGGGGATTCTTTGATTGCCCCAACATAATCAAAATTAAATGTCATGCAATAGTACCTCCTACATTAGGAAAAGTAGTCTTTACAAATGTCCCCAAAACAATCCCATTATATGTCCCCGGGGGAAGTATTGAAGCTTACAAAAACGCTGATCAGTGGAAAGATTTCCTTACTATCTTACCCATATCAACAGTCAACACTGAATCCCTGAAAACTACCGGAGTGACTGTTTACCCAAATCCTGTTACAGACAGGTTAATAATGAAAGGTAAATACCAAAATACCACAATAACTATTTATGATATAAATGGTCAGCATGTATTTTTATCAAAAACCGTAAATGATAACGAAAGTCTTGATGTTAGTTTTTTGCAACCAGGTGTATACCTGCTTGGGATATTTCATAAGAATGGAGAAACCAGCATTGCACGGTTTATAAAAGAATAGGTATTGGATGCGGATTTTATCATCTTTTTATTGAAAAAAGCAATGCAATGTGCAATGGAAATAATAAATATAAACACATATTTGCCATAACCGGTCGAAGGGTTTGATTTTAGAATAAAATATTAATAATTATAGAACATTGAAAATGAAACATTTAGTAAATAGGTTTTTAAGGTATGTATTATTCTGTATTATGATAATATCATGCAATAATGACATAAATAATGGGTTGACAAGCCTGGTCAATATTGACATAGAACCTGCCGGAGAAAACTGCACTTCAGGGGGATATAAATTGGAAACGGGAATTGATATTAATGAAGACGGTGTTCTGGATCCCAACGAAGTGCAGAATTCAGAATATATATGTAACGGAAATAATGGGCTGTCAAGTTTGGTTAATATTAAACCGGAGCCTGCGGGAGAAAACTGTAATTCAGGAGGTTTTAAGATAGAAACCGGGATTGATATTAATGAAAATGATGTGCTGGATCCTGACGAGGTACAACATTCAGAATACATTTGTCATGGTAATGATATTAATGGTTTGACCAGCCTGGTGAATATTGAAACGGAACCTGCCGGAGAAAACTGTAAATCAGGGGGATATAAGATAGAAACCGGGATTGACAGCAATGAAAACGGCATCCTGGATGCCAGTGAAGTGCAGCATTCAGAATACATTTGTAACGGTAATAATGGGCTGTCAAGTTTGGTTAATATTGAACCTGAGCCTGCCGGAGAAAATTGTAATTCAGGAGGATATAAGATAGAAACCGGGATTGACAGCAATGAAAACGGTATCCTGGATGCCAGTGAAGTGCAGCATTCAGAATATATTTGTCATGGTAATGATATCAATGGCTTGACGAGCCTGGTAAATATTGAAACAGAACCTGCCGGAGAAAACTGTAATTCAGGAGGATATAAGATAGAAACCGGGATTGACAGCAATGAAAACGGTATCCTGGATCCCAATGAAGTGCAGCATTCACAATACATCTGTCATGGTAATGATATTAATGGTTTGACCAGCCTGGTAAATATTGAAACAGAACCTGCCGGAGAAAATTGTAATTCAGGAGGATATAAGATAGAAACCGGGATTGACAGCAATGAAAACGGCATCCTGGATGCCAGTGAAGTGCAGCATTCAGAATATATTTGTCATGGTAATGATATCAATGGCTTGACGAGCCTGGTAAATATTGAAACTGAACCTGCCGGAGAAAACTGTAATTCAGGAGGATATAAGATAGAAACCGGGATTGACAGCAATGAAAACGGCATCCTGGATGCCAGTGAAGTGCAGCATTCAGAATATATTTGTCATGGAAATGACGCTTTTATTACTTTAGGCGAAACGCAAACCGGATTTGAGGCAGGTGTAATTTATCAGGCTGAATCAGATGGATTTTTATCAGTTTATTACTATTCTCCTAATGGTGGATGTATGACTATTAATGGATTTATTTTTTCTGACGAATCTGAAAATCCTGTTACAAAAGTAGGGATGGTTGGTATGTATCCAGGTTCAATATGTGTACCTATTAAGAAAAATAATTATTGGAAAGTTACAAATATCAGTTACTTAAATGTTTCAATTTCCTGGATCCCAATTTTATAACCTGCACAACGGTACTATAAAAAAACATGCTTCCCTGGTGAAGCTTATAAATTTTTAACAGAAAATTCAAAATGAGTAACGAAAATAAATCCATTCACGAGTTCGACTTTAATTTAATCTGTGAATATTTTTCAGGTATGCAACGCCAGGGACCTGGCAGTCCGGAGGTAACTATTAAAGCGTTGAGTTTTGTTGACAATCTCACCGGGACATCACGCATTGCGGATATTGGCTGCGGAACAGGGGGGCAGACCATGGTACTGGCACAACATGCACCGGGATTTGTCACTGCAATCGATCTGTTTCCTCTTTTTATTGAACTTCTTACTGATAATGCCCGTAAACTTAATCTTCAGAACAGAATAAAGGGTATCGTGGGATCAATGGATACGCTTCCTTTTCAGAATGAGGAACTGGACCTGATCTGGTCAGAAGGAGCTATTTATAATATCGGTTTTGAAAAAGGACTGAATGAGTGGCGGAGGTTTCTGAAGAAGGGAGGTTATATTGCTGTTTCAGAAGCGTCTTGGTTTACTGAAGAACGTCCTGAAGAGATCGAAAAGTTCTGGTTGGATGCTTACCCTGAAATAAACACCATTTCAAATAAGGTAAGTCAGATGCAAAAAGCCGGGTATATCCCGGTTGCTGTATTTATACTCCCGGAAAACTGCTGGCTTGAAAATTTCTACGTCCCCCAGGTTGCAGCACAAAAAGCCTTCCTGGAAAAATATGCCGGTAATAAAATGGCTGAAGATCTCGTTGCAAACGAGCGACATGAAGCTAAGTTGTACAGCAGGTATAAAGAGTATTACGGATACGTGTTTTTTATCGGGAAGAAGATATAAATTAGAAGTGTATAAGGGAATTCAGGACGTGAAAAGGGAACGCAATGGCGCGGAGGCGCAAATTGCGCCTCTGCGTTCTATTTTAATTTAACGAACTATCATAATGAAATACATCATCGGAATAATCATTTTAATACACGGAGCGATTCATATACTTGGATTTCTCAAAGCATTCTCATTTGCCGGAATAAAGGAATTAACCCTTCCGGTCAGTAAACTTCAAGGCTTAGCATGGCTGATCACAGCTCTTTTATTTGCAGCTTACCTTGTTTGTTACCTTTTGCAGAATCAGTTTTCATGGATTATTGGTCTTATTGCAGTTATCATATCACAGCTTTTAATCATTTATTTCTGGAAGGATGCCAGGTTTGGCACTATACCAAATCTTTTAATTCTGGTTATATTAGCTGCTTCCTTTGGCCACTACTCCTTTACTAAGCTTGTGCAGAAAGAAACAACAGCTATTTTAAGCCGTGTAAATCATTCATCAAACAGAATTATTACAGAAGATGATATCGGGCAACTTCCTGTTCCTGTAAAAAAATGGCTCGAAAATTCAGGAGCAGTTGGCAGACCATATATCACACTGGGAAAGGTTATTCAACAGGCAGAAATGAAGATGAAACCTCAACAAACCAAATGGTTTAGTGCCACTGCAATACAATATTCAAGTATTGACGTTCCGGCATTTATATGGACCGTTGATGTTAAAATGAATAGCCTGTTAAATTTCCGGGGCAGAGATAAGTTTGTCGACGGAAAAGGAGAAATGCTAATAAAGGTAAACTCGCTCTTCAATATAGTTAACGAGAAGGGAGAAAAATTGAATGAAGGTTCCATTCAACGATACCTGGGAGAAATGGTCTGGTTCCCTTCACTGGCACTCAGCGAATTCATTACCTGGGAACATGTGAACGATACTACAGCAACAGCAACAATGAATTATAAAGGAACAACCGGGAGCGGAACGTTTTATTTCAATGCCGAAGGAGATTTTATCCGGTTTACTGCCCTCCGTTTCATGGGTAATGACGAGAATGCCAAACGACATGAATGGGTGTTAAAAGTGGAAAAACATAGAATATTTGAAGGCATTAAAGTGCCTTCAAGAATGACTGCTACGTGGAAGCTTGATGAAGGTGACTGGACCTGGCTGAGATTAGAAATAAGGGAAATAAAATATAATGAAATTACCGGCAGTTAATGATGAATTAATAGCAAAGTTGTCTTTTTGGACTACTTTTTATATATTTGCATAATGACTAAAAAGCGTGAACTTATTTTTTACAAGGATTATTTCAGGGATTTTTATAAATCGCTTACAAAAAAAGTTCAAACAAAAATTATCTGGACTCTTAGAATTATTGAAGATTTAGACAGAATCCCGGAAATTTATTTAAAGCATCTTGAAAATACAAATGGATTATTTGAAATAAGAATTCAATCAGAAAGTAATATTCACAGGATATTCTGTTTTTTCGATGATCAAAACATTGTAGTTGTAGGACATGGATTTCACAAGAAAACACAAAAGACTCCGGTAAAAGAAATAGAAAAAGCACAAAAAATAAGAAAGGAGTACTTAAATGAAAAAGAATAATATAAAGACATTAGATCAATTTATTAATGAAGAAATCGGTAAAAAGGGAACAAAAAAACGTGAAAAATTTGAAGCCGGATACGAAGCATTCAAATTGGGCGTAATGATTCGACAGGCCCGACAGGAGAAAGGGATTACCCAGGAACAGCTTGCCGAATTAGCAGGAACCAACAAGTCGTATATTTCAAAATTAGAAAAGGATTTAAAAGATATCCGGTTTTCGACTCTTCAACGGATTATTACAGAAGGGCTTGGAGGACATCTTGAAATTTCAATAAGATTTTAGGTTTAATATTAAAAATGAAACATATACCAGCGTTACTGCTGAATATTATGATGAAGCCAACAGAAAAACAAATATCAAAAATTGCTGAAAACCTGGATAGCGGGATGAGATGTTTTTACCTGATAATCAACCTGACTGTCTTTTCAGTTACATCCTTTCCGGTGAACTTTACAAAATAAATACCGGCAGGTTGTTCAGGGAGTTCAAACGTGTTAATACCGCTGTAAACAGGAGCTGACAGCACCACTTTCCCAATAATGTTCATTATTGTCATCGACATCTCTGAGTTACTCATCACATTGAACCTTCCGTCGCATGGATTAGGATAAAGCTTTGTCCCGTAGCAGTTTCCGGCAACTATTCCGGTAGTATTTTCAGTTGTAAATGTTATCTCATCGCCATATACCAGTCCCCTGGGACTCTGTACAAAAGCTCTTACAAAGTATTGAGTGGCTGGGCTGAGTGATGACATCACTGCCGTATAGCTTTCCCATGAATTGCCTGCGAAAAGAACATTATTACCTGTGGTGGGGCCGGTTTCAGTATTCCAACATATTCCCTTTCCACCGAAAGGAAGCCCTCCTGTGGAGATAATTGTTCCACCGCTTTTAGCAGAATTACCGGTAATTTCGGTAATTTCCTTTGTGGTGATTATCGGGGCACTAATCAGTGTTCTCCAGAGACCTGCATCTTGAGTTCCTAAGAAAAGTGCATAGCCATTTGCTACAAACGAACGGGGGTGCAAACCTTTTACAAAACCTTCGTTATTCCAAACCCTCTGCCATGATACGCAGTTATTTATACTGGCAAAAACACCTATTGGAGAGACAAAGTACCAGACTCCCTGTATAAACTTGAGAGCATGGCAGTCGATATAATTCGGGACCTGTAATCCCGATCCATCCGCTTTGTTCCAACCATCCTGGGTTCCATTAAGGATGAAGAACGATATCCGGGATGGGATTACTGACCAGTCCATTGCAGCGAGTATAAACAACGTCCCATCTCCGGAGAAACTGGCTATTGCAGAAGGGGGTCTTCTCCAGTCGTTCTTGTCGGCGACAAGTATCTCAGTTTGCGGATTATCGAGATTTGAGGTAATATCAGTAAAGGAAGCACCCTGGTCAATGGATTTGTAAACCCGGGTACGGTCATCCTTTTGTGCAAACAATATCATTAGTACACCGTTACCTTTTATACCAAGAACCCTGTCCACTGCAAGGGCATTAATAGCCGGAGTGAGATTCACCCAACTTGCTCCCTTAGTTATGGAATATTGATATGTCCCATTCCAGTCTGTGTTTCCGAAAAACACTATGGGATTTGAATTCCCATGCCGGCCAACAAATTTTATTACTGCTGAATCAGGTGCAGTGGTTATTTTTGTCCAGTTTTCACCCCCGTTTGTTGTCTTAAACAGGTAAGGTTTTTCTGAAAAAGGGTCTTCAGCAGTAGTGCAATAGTTGGCATCCGGACCTCCCGGCCAGATAGCATCAATGAGGTGTATGCCCATAAAATCGGGCAGATCGCCGTTGTGAAGAGTCCATGTGTTGCCATTATCGGATGACTTGATAATTCCTTTCATTTCGTCGGGTGAAACAGCAAGTACTGAACCATCAGAGAGAGTGATCATATAATCGTAATCCCCACCATATATTTCAGTGATTTTTGTCCATGTCTGCCCGGCATTGTCTGAAAACGCCAGCAGGTCATTTTGGTAGTAACCAATAATCCTGCCACTCCCTGCTGTTATCATGTTGCCTTCAAATATAGGAAAATCCACTCCCGGATTGACAACGGGAGTCCAGTTTTTTCCGGTATCGGCAGAATGGAACAGTTTAATTGTTATCTCCTCAGCTATGCTCATGAACATAGCTGAAGCAAAAGCGTGCACTCCCAGAGAATGAACACTGAATACTTCTTCAAGGAATTTTTCCGGTTCTTCAATTCCTGTCATCCTTTCTTCCCATGAATTTGTGGCAGGTACGAAATAATATATCTTGTCACGGTCGCTGAAAAATATGTTGTTACCTTCAGGGTCAATGGACATGTATTCAGTGTCTGCCTTAAGATCACCCGGTAAACCTGTCACAGGCAACTCGCTTACATTGACAGCGTCAGTAGTAAAATAGAATTTTCGGGGATTATCTGAATTATTCGTAAAAACCAGGTATTTAGCATTAAAATCAGTAACCATATCGAACCAGTCATTTTGTGTTCCAATAGCCGCTCCTTCGGTCCAGTTGACACCATTATCAGAGTAGGCCAGTTTTTTGCCACTACTACCAGCGTATATAATTACGAGGCGGTTGTTCACTCTTCCCAATCGTTCTGTCCAGTCTAAATCTGAAAGTTCGGAAAGGTTTACCTTACTCCAGGTTAGCCCATCATCAGAAGATTTGAAAACATTGCCTGCAGAGACTACCCAGAGTTCGTTCCGGGAACTTATGAAAGCAATGTTGTTAACGGAAAGGTTTGTTGTATCCAGGCCTGTAACTATAAGTTCCCAGCTAATGCCATTATTGACAGATCTCAGAATTCCGCCGTTAGTAGCCATTACCACGGAAGTTCCGGTATTAACCAGTCCCTCATTATCAGCCGTTCCGCCCAGATTCGGATGTTTAAGCTGCGACCATTGTGCACTGACTGAACCGATTAAGAAAATGAATAAAAAGAAGCAAATCTTTTTCATGCGCCATAGGATTTGATAACAATAAAAAATAATTGAGTAGCATAATAACCAATTAAGTTGAACTTTGCAAATTTTATAAATAATATTTGTTAAAAACAATTATAAACAATATGTGATATTGAAAAATTGAGTTTACTCCGAAAAGTATTTCGACAAAGAAAAGAGTGATATTGATCAGCTTGTTGAGCTTGAAGATACTGATCCTGTTGAAAGATGTGAAAACTAATATCACATTTTACTGTGATTTTCTTGTTTTTTTCATAAAAAGATCATACTTTTACTGCTAAAATCACACTATAATGTTAGTGAAGCAACTTGGAGAAATGATAAGAACACGAAGAAAAGAGTTGAGAATCACTCAGCCACACTTAGCGGAGCTGGCGAATATCAGTACCAATACCTTGTACAAACTGGAACGGGGACAAAGCAATCCCACATTAGACGTGTTAAATAAATTAGCTGAAGTTTTGGGAATGGAAATGAAACTGGAAGTGAAAAATATGCCCTGATAATTCCGGGAGAAAAATTATGTAAATGAGAGCAATGAAAATTTACCATGACGGAATATTTGCCGGTATACTTATCGAAGAAAACCGTCAACGATTTGTTTTCAGGTATGACGACATCTATTTTAATGATACGAGTAAACCGGCTATCAGCTTAACGCTTCCCAAAACACAAAAGGAATACAAAAGTGAATTTTTATTCCCGTTTTTCTTTAACATGTTAAGTGAAGGGGCAAACAGAAAATTACAATGTAAACTATTGCGAATTGATGAAGATGACAGTTTCGGTCTGCTGATGGCAACTGCACAAAATGACACTATTGGAGCAGTAACAGTAAAACCGGTTGACAACTTGCAATAAACAATGAACATTGGATAATGAAAGATAATGAAGTTAAAAAGATGCATTTGCTTACTTCGATTATAAAAGCTTCAACCTGGAAATGAAAGCAATTAGTAAAAAGGGGAAACAATCCTCAATTGACACTTCTCCATTGTCAATTGATATTTGTCCGGGAACATTAACGGAGGGTTTTACTACTTACAGTCCGGGTTGTTTAAGGAATTTGTTTGGCGGTAAAAAAGTGACTCATATTTTGCCTTATGACCCACCTCAGCAAAATGAAAAAGTCACCGAACTATTTTTGGAAAACCGTAAACGTATATCCATATCGGGTGTGCAGGAGAAATTAAGTTTCCTTCTTGATAAAAATCTATTACGTCTGACAAAAGAGGGAGAAAAGGGAACATACATACTTAAACCTATACCACGGGATCTGAAAAAAGTTGACCAGGTTCCGGCAAACGAGCATCTGACCATGCAAATTGCAAAACAGGTTTATGGTTTAAATACGGCTGAAAATGCTGTGATATTTTTTAAAGATGGTACTCCCGCATATATTACTAAACGATTTGATGTAAAAAAAGTAGGAGGAAAATGGGGAAAAGAAGATTTTGCCAGCCTGGCAGGTAAATCCAAAGACAATGCAGGAGCGAATTTCAAATATGAGTACAGCTATGAAGAAACAGGAATGTTGATACGAAAATTTGTTCCCGCATGGAGAGTGGAAATAGAAAAATATTTTTCATTGGTTGTTTATAATTTTCTGTTCTCCAATGGTGATGCACACTTGAAAAATTTCTCCCTGCTGGAGTCATCTAATGGTGATTATTTGCTCAGTCCTGCTTACGATCTGATGAATACAAGGCTTCATGTGGATGATTCTGATTTCGCTTTGGAAAAAGGTTTATTTGCTGACGACTTTAAGAGTGAGAAATACAAAAAAAGTGGACATCCTTCAAAAAATGATTTCACGGAATTTGCAAAAAGAATAGGTGTTGCAGAGAGCAGGATTGAAAAATTGCTGCATCCATTTTTAGAAAAACAACCGTTTGTTGAAACTTTAATAAGCCGATCATTTTTAAACGAGATTGCCAGGAGAGGGTATTTGTTGATGTATAACACAAGACGTAATTATTTAACCAAATAATATGAGTAAACTGTTCATCATTCCATTTTTATCGTTCAGCCTTATCTGCAACGCACAAACAGATTCGCTGAACCTTGCTGTTAACAATCTTAAACAAATTGTCGCAGGTAATTATATCTCTCAGGGTATGCACGCTATGGATATTACCGTATATAACTCCGGCCTGGTTATTAAATCGGATGGTGATGTAATTAATTTTCTTTATTCATCCCCATGGGAGTATAAGAAAAAGGGGGCGGATTATCCCAGGTTGTATATAAAGGATGAAATAAAAGGAGTGACACATGGTTACGTTATTAAATTTGGATTGAAAAATGATCAGACTACACCCCTTGGCGGGAAAAAATCCAAAAAGCCTAACGCTCTTGAAGACTTCCTCAGCAACCTGGCCATAGCCTCACGGTACCATGTGCGCCTGACAGAAAACCTGGAAGATTCCCTGCAGGCTTTCGCAGCTGCCACAAAAGCATTCCCTTATGACTCTTCTGCCGTGCAAATGAATGAAACACAGCGTAAACTCATGGTACAGGGTAATTTGTTGTACAAAAAGCAGGAATATCTGGCTGCCATGGATAAACTTTATGAAATTATCATGCAGAATCCGCTTAACTACCCTGCGGGATATTCCAATCTTGCTTATACTTATGCTGCCCTAAAGAATTATAAACTGGCGATCTTCAACATGAAGAAATACCTCCTCCTCTACCCTGATGCTCCGGATGCAAGGGCAGCACAGGATAAAATATACGAGTGGGAATTAATGTTATAATGCTATTGCTTTAATCCCTGTCAGTTCACAGAAAGCGATCAGTTCTTCGTACAGGTGTTCGCCATATCCCAGGCAGGCATATTCATTATTCCAGGCCTGTAACAAAGCATCAATATCGCATTCAGCTTTCACAAATCCATGTGGCCAGAATGGGATCCCGCACTCATTTTTCCTCTTTTCAAGCTCCTTTGCCGGAGGTTCAAAAATCGTGCAACGGGTGATCACCATTTCAAACTGACCATTGTTCCTCCCTAACCTTGCCAGGACACCCTTGCCAACCTTACAAACCAGCTTTATGGATAATCCTCCCGCTTCACCTTCTGTGGGGATACCATGCTCCGCAAACCCGGCAGGGCCCAGTTTTCCGGCCAATGACGGAGGACAGGCACCATCTCCAATGATCTTGATCTCATTATTCTCTTTATCAACATGCTGTAGATCACCATAATAAACAGGTTCACTGCTAAGGTCGGTGAGACACTTTACGGTCATTGCAGTATTGAAGTCACCCAGGGTTGAGGTGCCTGTCCCCTCTTCCAGCATCATACTCTGTGCAAAGCATGTTGCACTGTAATCATCTCCCAGGCCGGGAAATGACTGGATGGTATAAAAATCCCATTCGTTAGCTTTTACCAGTTTTTTAATAGCAAGATAAAGACTGATGGACCTGTCGGATTGCTCATCCTTTGGGATCGGCTCAGAGAAAAGATGTTGTATTTTTTCCCGGGTTTCATCTATTTCTTCTTTGGTAACAGATCTTGCCATATTCAGCAATTCTGTAGTATCCCTTGAATCAATATCTGTTCCGAACATCTTCATCCATTGTGAAGGATCTGCAGCACCGCATGTCTGTCCCATTCCACGTCCCCCGAAGGTTCCGATTGTACTCATATTTAACCTGTTTTTCATCGAACTGGCACGACAATAAGAAGTAATTTTCTCGATTTCCTTCGGATCATTATAGCTCCCGTAAACAAACCTGTGTTGGATCCCAATCTCTTTCATTGCTCCCTGCATGACAAGTCCTCCTACCGGTCTCCATCCCTGGCTGCCCGGATTTACCCAAAGGACGATACCTTTGCCGGTATTTGCAAAATCGCGTATTGCAGCTATCAAATGTGCAGACCATACCCATGTACCGGAAAACAGTATGACCGCATCAATGTCATCCATCTTTTTATATTTACTGAAACATTCCCTGGCTTCCTTTTTGGTAGCCAGGATAACCTGGTGCGCAACCAATTCCATTCCGGCCTTGATAAGTGCTTTTTTGGCATTTTCAATCAGCTGGTCATCAATAAACGGCTTACCCATAGGATCCTGCAAACCATCCTTATGTACACCAAAGACAATGAAACCTGCTTTTGATTTTATCATATATTTTAGTTTTAAAATAATTATAATATCCTATGTTAAATATTGTTGAGTCAACTCTGAAAAATCAACATTAATAATTTTAAGCGTTATTCCCCCCAGCCCCCTGGAAGGGGGAGAACCTGAAAATTTGCAACTAGCAAAAAGTCCCTTGGGGGATTCCTGCCTGTCGCCTGCCTGTCGCCTGCCTGTCGGCAGACAGGGCAGACAGGTAGGGAGGAATGACTTTATTGAGTAAACTCATTGTTTCAGTTCTTTTCCCAATGATGGTATTATCCTAATAATATTCTTATAATAAATCTTTTCCAGTACATCTTCAGGCAAACCGATCCCGCAGATTGGCCAGCGTGCCCGTTCAAAAGTGCCGTCATAATCCGGAGCATAGAACGATTCATCAAAGGTTTCCAGGAACCTGAAATATGTCCTGTACATATCCGCAGAACTCTCAAGATTTGCTGGCATATCAGTCCCAAAAATGATCCTGTCCTGGTATTTGATAAAGAATTCCCTGGCTGAATAAGGCTGTCGCCCCAATTCATCAAGTCTTGCCGAGAAATCTATAATTACATTTGGATTTTCATCCAGCAAACCGGCAACATAAGACAGATTTTCAGCATAGTTAGCCACATGCGGCAATATGAATGTTGTATCGGGATGAAGTTTTAAAAGTTTATCCCGTCTTTGTAAGAGTTCATGTTTTCGTGGAAATTTCGGATCTGCAAAACTCCAGTATGGATATTTTTTAAGCGATTCGTAGTGTTCATTTTCAGGAGTCACAGGTTCAAAGAAGCCATTCGGATCGGCCTGGTGAATTAAAACAGGTATATTCAGCTTTGCTGCTTCTTCCCATATCGGGAATAACCGTTCATCGTCAACATTTAGCAGGTTGCCATGCTGGTCTTTATACTTTAAGCCCAATTCCTTTAATACTTTAAGTCCTTTCGCACCCAAAGCAATGTGTTCCCGCAGGGTTTTAATAAAATCATCAACAAATTTTTCCGCATTGGTAAAAAGTGGCTTGTTCTCCGGGTGGGCAAATCCGGCCATGGTAAAACAATAAAATCTGCCAGGGTATTTATCCGTGCAATTTCTAAAGAAATTATTGATATCAGCGGGTTTTATCAAAAAACTCCCCTTTGAAAATTCTATATTTACATTACCCGTAACATTGCAATAACATACCACCCTTACCTGTTCCATAACGTTCACGATCTTTTCAACCTGCCAGTGCCCCCACAGGTGGTTGTGGGCATCAATAGCAGGGAACGCTGCCTTTTGGGGGATATTTTGTCTGGCAGTTAAGTAACTCTTCTTATTCATTTGGCATTTCCCGTTTAACAGATCGTATTATAGGAATGTAATTGTTGTTTCTGAAATCAGTAATTCCTAATCCCTCACACACCTCACAGAATAACCACCTTGCCTGTATGGAGTCTGTCTCCATATTGTATTTAGCATATAGTTCACCGACCTTGAATAGGCATAAATAGAATTGTACCCGGTAGAGCTCCACCAGTATGCATAAGAGTTCAATCCTGAAAATATCCCGTCATAATCTCTTGAACTGCCTGGCAGGGCAGTAAATCTGCTTTCATTTGTGGCATCGGTATTTGGTGCATTCCAGTGTGCCGTGCCTGCCTCTTTCATCCTTCCGCCAGCCATGGCACCTAAATAATCAGTTAAAACTGTCCATTCAGCATCTGTGGGTACATGCCATCCCTCGGGACATAAAAAGCCTGTTTTAGCGGCAAACCAGTTGTATAATGCGCCATAGGTTTCCTTGTGTTTTTCTTCATTGTTATACCAGCAGAAGGCAGGTGTGGATAAAAGACTCCATTCTGTCTTATCTGTAACATTGGGAATGTTATCTCCATGATTAAACCTGGTAGTTTTAAGGTTCTCTGCCATCCAGACCTGGGTTCCTATTTTCACGGTATTGTAGATGTTGCTGTCAATATCGGTTATTGTTGGCGCTTCAGCAAAGGGATATTCAACAGTGATTTTAGGCAGTGCCATTAAATTCCCATTATCTGAAATATAAAAATCCCAGTATGTTCCGTTCTTGAAAAGACTTATTTTCCCGGCATAAAACGCATACGGTACACTTAATAACTGACTTGTCCCGGTTATGGTATAATTGTCACCCCCGGTTATGTCGGTTTCAACTTTGATAAAGTAAGTCCCTTCTGACCAGTCGATCTCAGAAAAAGAGCCTGAAAGGTTTACGCCTGCTCCTACCTCAACCGAGGCGAGTCCGTTGGAACTTGTAGTGGGAGTATGAGTCTCGGAGTAAACCACAACACCATCTGCAGCTCCCTTTAAGATACTGATCTGCATGCCCACCCTTGTATTGACCACCAGATTATTCCCTGTATCACGTATCACTGCCTGGTAACTCATTTTTTCAGGGGGCTGGGAGCACACAATAAAAGGCATTATTAATGCAGTAAGAAAAGTAAAGATTTTACGAACCATTGTTATTATATTTTAAACAAATCTTTTATTATGGTATAAATTTAATAAAATTGCATAATATATTATTGATAAATACCTCAAGTTTCTCAGACCTCAACAATGCATTATAAATTAAATTATTCTAATGAAAAATAGAACCGCAACACTAATCGGCGCAACAGGCCTGATTGGCAGCCATCTGCTTAATATATTGCAGAACGACACGGAATTTTCGTTCGTTAAAATCATTGTAAGAAGACCTTTTCAATGTAACCATCCAAAAGTAAAAGTGGCAGTAATTGATTTTGCTGACAAAGAAGCTTATAAGTCAGCCATTAAGGGCAGCGATGTGGTTTTCTGCGCTGTGGGGACAACCAACAGAAAGGTGAAAGGAAATAAAAATGAATACAGGAAAGTTGATCATGATATCCCTGTAAATGCAGCAAAATTCTGTTCAGAGACCGGATGTCCGCAGTTCGTTTATGTTTCATCTGTTGGAGCAGACAGTAAAAGCAAAAATTTTTATCTCCGGCTTAAAGGGGAAGTGGAAGACACACTACACAATTTGAGTATTGATTCCATCCTGATTTTCAGGCCTTCACTGCTGTTGGGGAAAAGAAAAGAATTTAGATCAGGAGAATTTGTCGGAACAATATTCATGAATCCCGTGTCATTTCTTCTTCCGTCAAACCTGAAACCTGTTAAAGCCCTGCGTGTGGCAGAGTCAATGGTTGAAAGTTCGAAAAAGGATATTAAGGGGATAAGGATATTCCATTATAAAGATATGATATAACACCTGTTTTTTATTCATCTTCTTGTTTTGTGCGCAGGTGTCTGAGGATTGTTAATAAAAAAACGCAAGGGCGCAAAGGCGCAGTTTAAAATATATAAAAATTTTGTTATTTAAAAGGAAATCCCCACAATTATGTTAACCTGCTGTTTATCCGGGTTAATAATAAATGCACCGGATAACGGAAATGAGAATGTTTCGGTGAGTTTAATACTTTTCGTTGCGGCAACACCCACATTGCATACCGAAAAACGTCCCTTAGTGGTATAACTTTCATTACCGGCACCTGCAAACAGGTCGAAATGTTTAAAGGAGTACCCTGCCTCAAAATAAAGATCACTGTTGGCATTAAGGAAATAATACCCTGAAATGTAAAAGTCACCGATTCCCTGGTTTAATCCGATTTCAAAAGTATGTGCATCCCTGCTGAACCAGGTACTGTCACTAACAACACCAACCTGTCCAACCGGAAAATAATAATCCGTGGCAATCACATCCATTCCGAAACCAAAGGAATAACTTGCGTACAGGTCAGCTTCAAGGTATGGACTTGCACTTATGGGATAACTCCCCCAGGCTCCGAAGGCGAAACTACCCGGTTTAAACTCAATTGTTGGCTGCACTGCTGGTGCATTCCCAAAATCTGTTCCTCTCCATACATATCTGCTTACCAGGTCAACACTCACAGAAACAGGAGATTCCTCATTTTGGGCATGGATAAAACCTGAAATTAAAACTGCCGCTACAACAGCAATCATCTTGCCTGAAGGAAAATTTGCTTTCATCATTTTTTGAATTTAGGATTAATTATAAAACCGCTTGTGTGTTTTGATTTTAGAAAAAAAACCAAACAGCAAAAGTGGTATATAAATTTTTAATTAAACAAAAATATATATTAATTTTTATACCCCCTATTTTTTGATAAATTAATTTTCAATTTTATATATTATTATATCTTTACCCCTTTATTTTTAGATAACCAATTTCATTTTACAATCTTTTTTTTATTTCACCCCTTCTGATTTTTATTTTATACATTTCATTTACACAGGCTTTTTGTGATTATAAAAACTTGTTAAAAAATTGATTGTCTGGAAAAATTTTTCTAATTTTGATAACTCTCAAAAGAGATTAATTCTCATTTAGAAGTAAATTCTATATGATAGTTAAAGCTATTCGTTATAAATTAAAAGAGAACGGTTATGCCATCAGAGAAAGCCACATTCATTTGCATTGTGCTGATTCAGAATGATGGCAAGGGATCTCCCATACCTAAACATTTGTGAAAATTTAATATAATATAAAAACTACAAGAAATGGAAAACAATTCGGAAAAAATCAGCAAATGCCCTGTTACCGGGGCAACCAATAGGCACAATGTCAGTTCAGGTGGCACACAAAACCGGGACTGGTGGCCGAATCAGTTAAAACTGAACATATTGCGTCAACACTCTTCTTTATCTGACCCTATGGGAGAAGATTTTAACTATGTAGAGGAATTCAAGAGTCTGGATCTGAAAGCGATAAAAAAAGATCTTCACAAATTAATGACTGACTCTCAGGACTGGTGGCCGGCAGATTATGGCCATTACGGACCCTTGTTCATCCGTATGGCATGGCACAGTGCAGGCACCTATCGTACCGGTGATGGTCGGGGTGGTGCAGGGGGCGGGCAACAGCGATTTGCACCGCTTAACAGCTGGCCGGATAATGTTAACCTTGACAAGGCACGAAGGTTATTATGGCCGATAAAACAAAAGTATGGAAAGAAAATATCCTGGGCTGACCTTATGATCCTTGCCGGCAACGTGGCACTGGAGTCAATGGGTTTTAAAACCTTCGGATTTGCCGGAGGCCGTGAAGACATATGGGAACCTGAGGAAGATGTTTACTGGGGTTCCGAAACAAAATGGCTTGAAGATGGAGAGCGATACACCGGCGAGCGCGACCTCGACAATCCTCTCGCAGCTGTCCAGATGGGATTAATATATGTGAATCCTGAAGGGCCGGGGGGAAATCCTGACCCTTTAGCAGCAGCAAAAGATATACGCGAAACCTTCGCCCGCATGGCAATGAATGATGAAGAAACCGTAGCACTTATTGCAGGCGGACATACCTTTGGCAAGGTTCATGGAGCTGCAACAGCTGATCATGTAGGCCCCGAACCGGAAGCGGCCGGGATAGAAGAACAGGGATTAGGCTGGAAAAATACCTTTGGCTCAGGTAAAGGAGGACACACAATCACCAGCGGGCTTGAAGGAGCCTGGACCACAACACCCACAAAATGGAGCAACAACTTCTTCTGGAACCTCTTCGGTTACGAATGGGAATTGACTAAAAGCCCTGCAGGAGCACATCAGTGGAAACCTAAACATGGTATGGGCACTGATACTGTGCCTGATGCCCACGATCCATCCAGACGTCACGCACCTATGATGCTCACTACCGACCTTGCGTTGCGGTTTGACCCTGTTTACGAAAAAATATCCAGGCGATTCCTGGATAACCCGGATCAGTTTGCCGACGCCTTTGCACGTGCATGGTTTAAGCTTACTCACAGAGATATGGGTCCCCGGGCACGCTACCTGGGCACTGAAGTACCCGCTGAAGAATTGATCTGGCAGGATCCTATACCTGCAGTAGACCATCCCCTGGTTAACGAAAAAGACATAGCTGCATTAAAAGCTAAAGTATTAAGTTCCGGACTGTCTGTATCTCAGCTGGTATCTGTAGCATGGGCTTCTGCCGCTACATTCCGCGGATCAGATAAACGCGGGGGAGCCAACGGTGCCCGTATACGTCTTGCCCCTCAGAATGACTGGATTGTTAATAATCCTCCCCAACTAAAGAAAGTCCTGGATAAACTGGAAAGCATTCAGAAGGAATTTAACATTAAAAGCCCGGAAGGTAAAAAGGTTTCCCTCGCCGACCTCATCGTACTCGCAGGATGTGCAGGTGTGGAGAAAGCAGCGAAAGATGCGGGTAATGCTGTTATCGTACCTTTCACTCCGGGAAGAATGGATGCCTCACAGGAACAAACCGACGTGGATTCTTTTGCTGTCCTTGAGCCACTGGCCGATGGCTTCCGTAACTATCTGAGAACAAAATATGTCATCTCCTCCGAAGAACTGCTGGTTGATAAAACCCGGTTATTAACACTTACTGCTCCGGAAATGACCGTCCTCATAGGAGGCATGCGTGTATTGAATACTAACTTCGATAATTCTAAACATGGCGTTTTTACTAAACGTACGGAAGTTCTTACCAATGATTTCTTTGTAAATCTGCTCGACATGAGTACTGTATGGAAACCAACTTCCGACTCCGGTGAAATCTTTGAAGGAACGGATCGCGCTACAGGAAAACTGAAATGGACAGGCACCCGTGTAGATCTTGTCTTCGGTTCAAACTCAGAACTAAGGGCGCTTGCCGAAGTCTATGGAAGTGCAGATGCAGAAGGCAAATTTATTAAGGACTTTGTGGCGGCATGGGACAAGGTAATGAACCTTGACCGGTTTGAAATAGTTTGATATTTTGCAGGTTTCCGGTATTTTCAATATTTAAACTAAATATTTGTAAAGTGTAAACTTTTAAGTTAACTTTGCTGAATGAATATTCAGAGACGAATTATTTTTTTCGAACACTATTTTACTGACTTCTATCTGGAGCAGACAGAAAAAGTGCAGGAGAAAATTGAGTATGTTTTCAAGATTATCCGGACAGTTCAGAACGTACCAAATAAATTTCTTGACCATATAACGGGAACTGATGGACTATATGAAATCCGGATTGAGTTTGAAAGCAATATTTATCGAATATTCTGCTGTTTCGATAAAGGCAATTTGGTTGTTCTCTTTAATGGTTTTCATAAAAAGACACAGAAGACCCCTAAAAAAGAGATTGACCTAGCCATGAAACTTAAAGACGAATATTTTAACTCAAAAAAGAAAAACGATGGACAGAAATAAAATTAGAAACGCTAAAAACTTCGATGAGTTGTTAGACATTAAATATGGTAAGATCGGTACTGAAAAACGTGATAAATTTGAAGAAAAAGCTCAATATTTTGTGATTAGTGAAATGTTAAAGGAAGCCCGAAAAGAAGCTAAAATGACACAGCAGCAACTCGCAGAGAAAATTGGAACTAAAAAAAGTTACATATCACGGCTTGAAAATGGGAAATGCGATATTCAACTTTCAACCCTTTACAGGATTTTCGGTTTTGGGCTGGGGAAAAAAATTAACTTACTAATTGGGTAGTCTATAAATGTCAGTCCCTGTCAGGCGATGGTAATCCCGCACGAAACCATATTATCAGTATGCATATCTTCAATGCAACTATTACTATGGGATATTATCCCCTCAAATAAATGGAGAAACTTCAGGGATGCCAGGATATTAGTAAGGAAGTTATGTCTCTCCGAATATATGAATGGGACAGGTATATCACAGGGCAATACGGGAACCTGGTGCCTCTCCCCGAAGATATCCCGTACAATCCGGATGTTCAATACTGTAATTCAGGATGGGAAGGCTGGGACGACTGGTTGGGGATTACATCATCACAACCGGACACTGTTATACAAATAAACAGTATCTGGAACGTGAAAGAGAAACCTAAATGGAGACCTTTCACCGAAGCCAGAAAAGTTTCATGGGAATATGAATTTGAATATAAGGAAGAGTGGGATGCATTTATCATGGGAAAGTTCCCTGACAGAAAACCCTTACCTGAGGATATCCCAAAAAACCCTGATGTAATATACCGTCATACCGGCTGGAAAGGCTGGAGTGACTGGCTGGTACCAAAGGAAAGAAAAAAAGAATATACCTCATTCAGTAAAACCAGGGAATTTGTACATTGTCTCAGACTGAAGGACATATCTCAATGGAGAAGCTATATAATGTCTGATGATGGACTACATGCGGGATCCTGTCTGCTATCCCAAATCGTCAAAATATAAATCGTCGTTTTAGATTCCTGATAAATAATCAAATAATCCTTAACAACTTTTATTCTTGCATTTTTATCATTTGTTAGTTTACCAATCCGGGGGAATTCACTTATTATCTTGATAACTTGCTTAAAAAGCTGATTAAGCTTCCTACTATAAGTGACAGATTTATTACGATATCTCCAATATGCTAAAATCTTTCTGCGATCCTCCTGGGCTCTATGAGTCCATATTACTTGCTTAACCATTCCTCAATCTCATTATCAGCCTGATCACTGGTTAAATATTTACCAGCTTTGATCTGATCCCTGGCTTCATTTATGGCTTGTATCTGACCATTATTAAGATTATAAACTTCAATATCTTTAGTCTCTAATTCAAAGAGTCGATAAGCTTCTTCTAAAAGTTTATCATTTTTGGTCTTGCGTATCTTATCTATAAGTCGCTTCTTTAATTCCAGAGTCGTCATTGTTTCAGTTTTTTTTCTAATTTACAATCATTATCTGAAGATATAAATTTTGTTCGTAATTATTAACCTGTAAAACACAAAACAACATCCCAAAGCAGAGAAAAATTACCCTGAATCATCTTTCCACCACAAAAGCAATCACCAGGTTCTCATTTTTCTGCCCTATTCCATATAATACCATCTTATCCTTCACCGTACGGTCAAAAGCGATCCCCTGTCCATATGTGAGTGCCGGAATAGTCCTTACATGCTTTAATGTGTATCCTGACCGGGGAATTTCCATTACATAAATCTCATAATTATCATGCCCGGTACAATACAGTTTGCCATCTTTTCCCCATGACGCTCCTGAATTACTTTTCGGGGCAAATATCTCCAGCAGGTGATCGGGGAATATCCAGGATTCAACACGTTGCCATTTTTTTGTGAACTTTACAACTGAAGTCCATTTTGTGTCTTTGCCTTCGGTTGACCCCTTCCCGGTATAATGGGCAAAACCAACATACCAGTACCCTTCCCGCTGATCTATCCATGTAACCGAACCGATATAAATGCCAAAACTGTGGTTCCCGATATGCTGCAAGGTTTTTGTGTCAAAAATCTCAATGGAACCCGCCATCGGAGAATCCGGGTAATTGGAATTGGCACAGTAGAGTCGCCCTTTAATAACAACACCACTGTTCAGATGCTGTATACCATCTGCTTTCCCATCCCACTCAGCAATTAATTTTCCGTCGTTCTTATTATATTTTGTAATAGTGCTGTTATTGATCACATAAAAATAATCCCTGTCAACGGCAACTGCCTGCCTTGCTTCCTTGACTTTAAAACGATGTAACTCTTTTACTTTTTCTGATATTGGCTGCCCGGACAGAGAACCTGTAATAAGTAAAAATATCAGTACCAGTTGTGAATTTCTGCACATTCCAAATAGAATTAAATGAATGAAAAATTGAAAACTATTTTTTCTTTACGATATAATAAATAATCGCAACAATAACACTGAAGAGAATAGCAAGAACAGTCCACAAGATTTTCTCATCTCCTTTCATTTTATGTTGGTTATTCCAAACATCATAAATTACCCATACTGCGCAAAGTATTGCAATAACTCCGATAATAGATGTTGTTCTCATAGTATTTTATTTTAAGGTTAATAAATTAAATTCAAATAGAACGCAGAGGTGCAAAGGCGCAGAACGCTGATTATTAATAACATGTGTCACATTTAAGAAATAAATATAATGCTATTTATCATACATTACAAAATTATAATGAAGAATTGTAAATATCAAATATAATTAAATCATGAGAGATTAGAATTTATTAATTCTAACCGCTTGTGCGTATTGGTATTTTTAGATTACAGAACTTAAAATAAATGTCAAATGTATTTATAAGCGGTTAATTCTATTATTCTATGTATCCAACTGCCTGGTTCACTTTTTTCTTCTTTTTATTTGATGGTAATAGTTCGTTATATTTTTGCAACATGTTGATAATAAACGATTTGTTAATTTATTCCTGTAATATGCTTTTTATTGATAATCAATACTTTGCGCCTCTGCGCCATTGCGTTTTATTTTAATTTAACGAACTATTGTAATGGATAACTTAATTTATATAGAAGTAAAAATTAGTATATCTTTGATATAAAAAAACATATATTTGGATTACTATTCCAAATTAAATCTCCTTATAGAATGAAACCATTTTTAAATTTTCTGCCCCTGATTATCCTGTTATCTTACCCTTTTGGTGGGATTGAAGCTCAAAAAGTCAACTATTCAACCAATGGTGGCATGATAATAGGTTTTGGTATGGGCGCATCGTCTCAGAAAAGTGATATTGACAATTCACGAGGTTATGGATTCGACTTTACACTGGGACACTATTTTTACAAAAAAGAAAGTGCTTTTTTAAGCGCTGACTGGAAGTTTCACTTCCTGAGAGGTGAAAACCGGGCACACGACCACAGGATCAATCTTGACGGAACATATAGTAATATACGATATGACTTTTTTAACTACGACCTCGAACTTGGTTTAACTCTGAATCGCCTGCGCGAACGAACACGAATCGTGGTTTCAGGATATGCAGGTGCAGGAATCACCCATGGACGTACTTTTACGGATCTTTACGACGAAGATAACAACTTATACGACTACAGCGTGATCAATACAAACCAGGAACCTGAAAAAATAAACGCTGACTTACTGGAATTATCTGACAGAGACTACGAAACCCGCCTTGATAATAAAGGCGCCATTCTGCCAACACTTGGCTTTTTTATAGGATACCAGTTTTCTCATAGTTTTTCAATGGGAATTGAACATAAAATAAATTTTTCCTTATCGGAAAGTAACAGTATAAAGGGAATTAACATAGACAATAATATTGCAAGCGGATCAGGAATAGACAGGAATCGCTTCACAACCTTAGGTTTTAAATGGAGCCTGGGGGGAAGATCAACCGGTGGAGCTGTACCTGCAACTGTAGCAACAACTGTCCCTCCTCCTGCCCCTGCAATCACTCCTATTACATCGTATAAAATGCCACGTCCTGATGTAAATATTTTAAATCCTTCTGAAAATCCCTTTAACACTAACATGTATACTTATATCATTAGGGCAAAAGTCTATGATGTTGAAGGATACAACAATATTTCTTTTTACCAGGATGGTAATAAAAATGATAATTTTGAGTTCTATCCTGCCATGAATAATTTTAAAGCCAGTGTGACTTTACATGAAGGTGATAATACATTCAGGATTGTTGCAACCAACACAACTGGCTCTGCTGAAGATAATGTGACTATTATTGTCAAAAAAACAACAAAATCCAATTACCCTCCATTTGTGGATATTACCACACCTCCAGGTAATACACATTCTACGACAGATAACCATCTTGACATCTCTGCTCATGTGGAGAATGTAAAAAATAAACAAGATATCCAGGTAGTTTTCAATGATCAAAATATAAATTTCGATTTCTACCCTGGCAGCGGTAATGTACAATCATCCATAACACTCTCTGAGGGAGTTAACAAGCTTGTTGTAAAAGGAATGAATGAAACAGGAACCGCAATTGACAATGTAACAATTATCTTCAATAGACCCACAGCTCAAACCACTTCTCCTCTAGTCAAAATTACTACACCACCTTCAGTAAAATTTACCAATCCTCCTTCACCTGTTACCGTTCAGCAAAATCAATTTTCTGTGAGTGCACAGACTATGCATGTGCCAGCTAAGCAAAATGTAACAGTAAAAATAAATGGTACATCCACCGGAAATTTTACTTTCAGCACAAATGGTGTGATTTCTTCCGATGTTCCCCTGACAGAAGGAACTAACACAATAGAAATTACCGGAAAAAATGAATTTGGAGTAACGTCAGACATAACCACGATAATTTACAAAAAGCCTGTAACAGCAATTCCTCCTTCAATCACTATTTTGGTTCCGGGGGAAAATCCTTACAGAACATTTGAAAACACTGAACAACTCACAGCAAAAGTGTTAAATGTAAAGAGTAAAGAAAACATCACTTTAAACATAAACGGGAATATCACCAGTAATTTTACTTTCAATAATAGCGCATTGATTCTGAATACCAGTGTTCCTTTAACCGAAGGGCAGAATGTTGTAACTATAACCGCCCGTAATGAAGCAGGTCAGGATGTAAAATCACAGGTTATTACTAAAGAGATCAAAGTAATTGACAAAACAGAAATTCCTTGTAATCCACCGGTTGTGACATTAATTAGCAGTAGCAGCGGATCTGTTGAAAATAGTCAGTACATCTTCCAGGCACAGGTTAATTATATCACACACAGAAACCAGTTGACACTCATCGTTAATGGTAATACAGCACTTTTTGATTACACTAATAATGTAGTTATTTATAAAGCTACCCTTAATCCAGGTGTGAATAACATTGTTCTGACGGCTAATACCAAGTGCGGAACCGACAGCAAGACTGCTTCTATAGTATATGTCCAGCCAATAATTGAGGAGAAGCCCTGTCTTTCTCCTATGGTGAACTTCAATGTAACAGAAGTAAACCGTGAAGATGCTTCCCATATATTGACGGGCACGGTTGCCAATGTGAAAAATACCAGCGAAATTATTTTGACCGTAAACGGTAAACCGGATAACGGCTTCCAGTTTGTTCCCGCAACCGGGGAACTGGCAGCTAAGTTCAAACTTCAGCCGGGCACCTTTACATTTGTGGTAACGGCTAAGAATGAGTGCGGACAGGACACTAAGAAAAGCTCCGTTACCGTTGCCACCCCTCCGACAGAGGAAAAACCACCCTGTGTACCGCCGGTCGTTAGTTTTAACATTACCCCGGTTGACCAGACCGATGCTTCTCACGAGATGAAAGGTACCGTAACCCAGGTGAAGAACAAGAGCGATATCACCTTCACTATCAACGGACAGCCCGATAACAGCTTCCAGTTCGTTCCCGCAACCGGGGAACTGGCAGCTAAATTCAAACTTCAGCCGGGTACCTTTACGTTTGTGGTAACGGCTAAAAACGAGTGCGGACAGGACACTAAGACAAACTCCGTTACCGTTGCCACCCCTCCGACAGAGGAAAAACCACCCTGTGTACCGCCGGTCGTTAGCTTTAACATTACCCCGGTTGACCGGACCGATGCTTCCCACGAGATGAAAGGTACCGTAACCCAGGTGAAGAACAAGAGCGATATCACCTTCACTGTCAACGGTCAGCCCGATAACAGCTTCCAGTTCGTACCCGCAACCGGGGAACTGACAGCTAAGTTCAATCTTCAGCCGGGTACCTTTAAGTTTGTGGTAACGGCTAAAAACGAGTGCGGACAGGAAAGCAAAACCATATCCGTTGTGGTAAAAGAGCCCTGTGTCCCACCTGTGGTGAACTTCACCCTAACAGAAGTAAACCGTGAGGATGCTTCCCATGAATTAACAGGTACGATTGCCAATGTGAAAAATACCAGCGATATTACTATGACCGTAAACGGTAAACCGGATAACAGCTTCCAGTTTGTTTCTAATACTCAGGCATTATCAGCCAAATTCAAGCTACAACCGGGCACGCATGTCTTTATTGTTACAGCAAAAAACGAATGCGGACAGGATTCCAAATCATTTACGATAATTGTTGAAGAAAAAGCCTGTGGACCCAGGATCAATCCGGGTAATTCAGACTGGCAATTCTGCCTGGTTACACCAGGTGGCACCTATAACCGGAATAATCTGGCCAATAGCAACTTTAGCTATTCCGGTCCTGCCAGCAGTTTATACTTTATGCCAATTGCCGGAGGTGGAGATGCTATTGTAAACGGAAAACCTTACAGTTTAAGACCAGGTCAATATTACTTATTTACAGGTAAAATGACAGTAACTGTAAGCACAAAAAATCCAGGATCTATGGGACATTGGTCGGTATGTGTCACTACAGACAAAGCACCTGAATCCGGAAGTGGTAATAATCGTCCGAAAAGCCCATGTGAAGCAGAACAGGATGATGATAATGCGGGTGACAAGGAGAAAAAGCAGGATGAGCAAGAGATAGTAAATCCTGATAATGAGAAAAGCAACCAGGGCGGAAAAGGAAAAAATTAGTTTAAGCTCTCATGGAATGCATTCATAGAGCATATTGTTACCTTCACCGACGCTGTCTGGCTTAAAAAAGCCGGAAAGGTCTTACTTCTGGTAGTAATTACCCATTTGTAAAACCTGGATCTGCCACCAGTCATCTGAAGCTGTAGCGAAAGATGAGCGTTGAATAGGGACGACAAAATTCAATTGAGTAACATTATTTACTCCTGGTTATATAGTTTTTCATGCCCTGCCCAGATAGGGAATAGTCTGTGGCCCTTCCGGAAGTATACAGATTTTTATGTTCTGGCCAACCTTCTTAATAATCTCCTTCACCAGGGAACTAATATTATCCACAGGTTTAAGTAATGCTTTTCTGATAGTGAAGCTATCAAGCTTATCAGAATAAAGATATACATCGGCCTTTTTTTGTACGATAGACTGGAAATAGAGCTGCCAGGTATCTTTAAGACGTGTTTCATTTTTAATAATGTAATTCATTAATTCTTCCACATTGTTTACTGAAGTAAGAATTTTTTCGTAATCACTTCCCGGGGGGATTCCATCCCAGCACTCTGCAACCATTATAATATGGCCTCCTTCCCTGACTATTTGTGAAGCACAGCTCATTCCTTTCACAGCCTGGTATACATTCAGATCAAGCGGATACCCGGAATTACTTGTTATGACAAGATCATAGGCATGATCAACAGGTACCATAGCGGTATTCTTTGCAAACTGACAGCCTTCCTCATGCGAAGATCGCAGGTCACCAGTGAAGATCCCGGTAATTTCCTTATCCCTGTTTAATGTTACATTCAGCAAAAAGACAGGAGGTCCCATTTCCGCACATTCCATGATCTCTTCCCATACAGGATTGCCATGTGTTATTCCCCATCGTGCTCTCTTATCTGAAAGATTGGCGATAGAATGATTATTACGTATTGTCGTATCATATGCCATTCCCGGGATCAAAGACTTACCGCCCCCGGAAAATCCTGCAAAAAAATGTGGCTCAATAAAACCAGTAAGAATAATCAGATCATGGTTTATCAGCTCTGAATTCAGCCATATTTCGTTACCTAAACTGCTGATACCTGCAAAACTGAATAAACTCTTATCACCGGATATGTTTTGAATAATGCTGAATCTGTTTACTATATCTTCTCCCAGAATACTTATCAGCTCATCTTTTGTTGCTGAACGATGTGTCCCTGCAGCACAGAAAAAGCGAATTTGATTGTCAGAAATATGTTTTAAAACGGAGAGCAAGGGAGGCAGGAGAGTATGATAAGGGGTCGCCCTTGTAATATCACTGAAAACAATAGCAACAGACATGCCGGGACTTGTAATATGCTTTAAATCAGGATGTTTTATCGGATCATGCAATGCTTTGGTAATAGCTTCCATTGGATTGTTTATTCCCGGTGTAAAGCGAGGTTCAACAACATCAATGTGTACATTATCAGGAAGATCTATTATCAAGCCCGATTTCCCGTATGCAAGTTTTACTTTCATTTTTATTAGTTTATAACGCTGTATGTTATGAGGCTGTCTAAAAAGATTCATGTTTTACTATTTATCTTTGTGTTCCTTTGTGGTTCAGCCTGTTATGTTTTACCACAAAGAGCACTGCTTCTACGCTGAAGCTTTCGCAACCGCTAAAGCTTTATGCGAACGCGGTCGGCGCAAGCGTAAAGTACACACAAAGGTACACAAAGAATCTCCTAAAGGGCTATTAAGACAGTTTCTGATTATAAAACCTGAGTTTAAACCGAAAAGTCTTAATTTTAAATTTCAATGGTTCCCCCCCAACCCCGTAAAGCCTGCCTGTCGCCTGCCTGTCGGCAGACAGGGCAGACAGGGGAGAGAGCCTATAAATCAACAACTTGCAAAAAGTCCCCCTAGGGATTCCAGCCTGCCGGCTGGCAGGTAGGGGTAATTGACTTTTCGGAGTAGACTCAAACCTTAAATATGTAAAAAAAATAAGGAATAAAATATAAACTTTTTAATTATTCTTCAATATCAGGAATCTGTGTAAAATTTCCGGGTTAACTTACCTCCCTGTTTCCGAATGGAAATGTATCCAATAATAAAATTATTATCTTTGATCGAAAAGTATCTACATGAAGATTAAATTTCTTGGGGCTGCACGTGAAGTTACAGGCAGCAAGCATCTGATTGTCACAAAGGCAGGGAAAAAGATTGTTCTGGATTGTGGAATGTACCAGGGTAAAGGACTTGAAACTGATGAAATGAACCGTAACCTGGGCTTCCATCCATCCGAAATTGACCACATCATTCTCACGCATGCGCATATTGATCATTCAGGATTAATCCCGTTTATTTATAAATCAGGTTTCAGGGGATCGGTAGTTTGTACAAATGCCACAAGGGATCTTTGTGCCATCATGCTGGCTGATGCAGGTTCTATCCAGGAACATGACGTTTACACTTTTAATAAGAAACGTGAAAGAAATGGACTTGCACCTGTAGAACCGATATATACAAAAAAGGACGCGACAGAGTGCATGAGTTTGTTCATTGGCGTGGCGCATAATCGTAAATTCCGGATAGATGAAAATATAAAAGTTTATTTTACTCATACCGGGCATATGCTCGGTTCAGGAGTAGCAAATATTGAGATCAGGGAAGGAGATACAATACATCGTATAGCTTATACAGGCGATATCGGTCGGCCGGTAAACAGGATCCTTATCCCACCTCAACCTTTCCCCCAGTCAGAAATACTTATAACCGAAGCTACTTATGGTGATCGTTTGCACATCGATAATATCAATGCTGAAAAGGAACTCCTGTCTGTTATTTATAATACCTGTGTCGAGAAAAAAGGAAAACTTATCATACCTTCATTCAGTGTCGGAAGAACACAGGAAATCGTTTATGTCTTAAATAACTTTTATAACCAGAAAAGATTGCCGGATATAAATATTTACATTGACTCCCCTCTTGCTGTAAATGCAACGAATATTTTCAGGCTACACAGTGAGTGTTTCAATAATGAAATAATGGAAGTAATGGAAAGAGATCCCGATCCATTTGGTTTTAATAATCTCCATTATATCAGGGAAAAAGAAGATTCCAAAAAACTTAACAAAATAAAAAAACCTGTAATTATTATTTCCGCCTCCGGTATGATGGAAGCCGGCAGGGTAAAACATCATCTTGCCAACAGCCTTGGTAGTCCGAAAAACACCGTGCTGGCTGTTGGTTATTGCGCACCATCGACCTTGGGTGCTAAACTTCTGAATGGTGAAAAGGAGGTATCCATTCATGGCAATATTTACAAAGTACGGGCAGATATAAAACGTATTGATTCTTTTTCAGGACACGGTGATTACCAGGAAATGACCGATTTCCTGATGTGCCAGGATCCGGCAAAAATACAACAGACATTTCTTGTACATGGTGAATTTAAAGCACAATCGAAATACAAAGACTACCTGGAAAATAAGGGATTCCGAAATATCTCTGTTCCCGAAAGAGAAGAAGAATTTGAATTTTGAAAAGAACGTTATTAAGTAGCACTTGCTACCTTTGACACTTCATTAAAGTTGATGCCAATGGCTAATCAATTTCAACCTCTGGCCAGGATTCAGGACGAGACAGGGCATGCCCTGGCTCTACTCATACTCTCATACTCTCATACTCTTTGATTATATAATTTCTTCATGCGCCACTTTTTTCCACCTTCAATCTTGCATTATTCAGAATTCTAACTGCCTGATCTATTGTTTTCAACTTCGTACGGAAGGAAAGAATCGCCATCCTTATTACAAATTTCTTATCAATGATAGTTGAACTGAAAAAAACATTACCATCCTTATATACAAGCTCTAATAGTTTACGATTTAACTCATTCTGATCTCCATTTTTAAAAGGGTACCAGAAATAACTGACAGACAGGTCTGGTTCAGGACCGGTTTCAAAACCTATTTCCAATAATCTGTTTCTGAAATATAATGTAAGTAATAATTTTTCTTCCAGGCATGCTACGAATGGTTCAATTCCATGGATCTGCAAGGGAAGCCAGATACGTAATGCCCTGAAATGACGTGTTAATTCAGGGGAAACATCAGCCGGGTTGTATATATCTGTATTATTACGGGTGGAATCCTGCATATAATTTGCCGTGTATTGATGGGACTGAAAAACTGCTTCTTTATTTTTCACAAGTACAGCGCCTGTTCCATAAGGTATGAACAATCCTTTATGAGGATCTATAACTAGTGAATCTGCCATTTCTATTCCCCTGAAGGATGCTTTTTTTTGCCTGGTTAAAATAAAAAATCCACCATATGCAGCATCTACATGATACCAGAGTTTATTTTTATGGGCAATGTTCCCTATTTCCATTAAAGGATCAACTGCTCCTGTATCTGTTGTTCCTGCAGTAGCAATAACGAGGAAAGGATGTAATCCATCATCTTTGTCTTTTTTGATTTGCGAATTTAAATCACTGACATCCATTCTTGAATACTGGTCTATAAGAATATAACGAATGATCACATCTCCCAGACCAATTATTTTCAAGGCTTTATGAATGCAATGATGAGTCTGCGGGCTCAGATAAATAACGCTTTCAGTGATTTTGCCGGATTTTATTTTATGGTGATCGCGTGCTGCTGTCAATGCAATTAAATTTGCTATTGATCCCCCTGAAGTCAGGCTACCTGCAGAATCCTTCGGAAATCCGAAAATAGATTTCAGCCAGTTCAGTATCTCATTTTCTATGATCACACTACCCGGTGATGCAAAGTATAACCCGGCATACTCGTTTGTCACGGCAGCTAAAAAGTCAGCAATGGCTGATGTGTAAATTCCTCCACCCGGAATATACCCAATATGAAAACCGGAAGCAGCGTTGATTCCCTTATCCACTATCTCTTTCCCGTATAATTTAATTATTTCTTTAATTGGTTTTTTATTTCCATTTATTGATAAAAGATCACGTTTAACCTTTTTATCAGAATATGCCTTTAATGTTTCAATATTATTAATAAAACCATTCGCATAATCCTGAATTTGCTGAAAATATTTATTCCTTTTTGATTCTGAGGGCTCCAGTTTTCCGGAAATTTTTTCCAGTTCCTTTATTTTTTTTACTAATTTGTTCATCGGGAATTATGATCTCTCAATATTTATTTTTGTTGAATTCAAAATTATATATTTTTTCCTTAATAATCTGGTAATGCTAATTCAGCCCAGCCTGATATGGTATGTTTTATTTCCGATCATGTCATTTGTAATAACTGACTTTGTGTTTCTTTGTGAAAAACTTTCCGCGAGCGCTAAAGCTCCTCTGCGGAGGCGCTGTGTACTTCGTGGTTAAACAAGAAATATTGAACCACCAAGCACACGAAGGATTGCACAAAGTAACACGAAGAATGTAAATAAAAAAGGGAAGGGGCAGCTGGGTGATGCTAAAATTTCCAACTATCTGTCTGAACCTGATATTAGTTAATTATTTTTTCAGCTAGAAAACTCCTATTTCTTTCGTCAGAACCTTATTCCCTGCCCTGAATCTGAGGAGGTAAATCCCGCTCCCAAGATCTGACAAATCGATTTTGATATCATGTTCGGCAGGTATCAGTGTATCATCAATAGGATGAGAGATCCGTCTTCCGCTAAGATCAAATATTTCAACATTAACAGGGACTTTATGGTTCAGGACAAAACGCAGATGGGTTTCGTTATGGGCAGGGTTAGGAAATACAAGCAGGTAGTCCAGCTCATTCATTAATTCCGTATAATCAATATTCGTTTCCGTATTTAGTGTTCCGGCTAATTTTCTGCCTTCCGGTAATGCTTCCCCTTTCTCACCTGTCATATATTCTGCGATCCAGTCTGGCCTGGAAGGAATATCCTGTACCCATAAAAATTTCTCTTCCCATTCCTGGTCTGTATAACGGTAGAAATTACTGGTCACTTCGTAATGAAAAGAAGACACAGGTCCTGCAAATGCTACCAGGTGATCAGGATTTACCGGATTAGGTGCCAGAAAGATACCTATATTAATATTGCCATTTCCCACATGAAGGACATTCCCGACAATATTACCGTACTTATCGGTAGGTTGTGTATGAACATCGGCAACAGTGTAATCCCAGTTCAATCCATCCATAATATCATAAAAAAGATCATTAAACCATCCCGATATAGAAGGCCCTGAAGCCATATAATCATTTATCATGGTCTTTAAAAAAGTAATTTCTTCTTCATTAAAGGCTGAGGTTTTCAGTTCTTTTTCAGCCAACTTTTTGAAGATAGCCATAATTTCAGCATATCGGGAATAATAACTGATTATGCTGTTTTTACTTTCAAACTGGTATCCGTCAAAGACTCCCTGGAAAAAAGCAGATGCATTTTCAGCAAAAGTCTGAAGTTTTCCGTAAAATTCAGGATAAGGTTCAATGTATGTATAAGGATAAGAGCAACCTGTCCCTCCTGTATAGGATTGCTTACCGTAAAGAATATTATCGTGCCTCAACTGTGCCCAGGAAGTCAGCTGGGTGTTCAGTTTTTCATGATGCCACGAAGTGGTTTTCATAAAATATGGCAGGTTGTCGGAATATATCAGGGGGTTCAATTTACGTATTGCATCAAGCCATGTATTGTAAAGTGACTGTTCCCAGAAATCTTCATCATAGGCATCCACGAGATATTTAAGTGCAGATATTTTGTATGCATACTTATATTCTTCCATCTCATCCTTTAAAAGTGCCATGGCATCTTCATTTCCCAGTACAGCCATTACATCAAGGGGATCAGGAAGATCACGGTGAATTTTGATTTTTTCATATACGATCCTGTCGTATACTACTTCACTCATAATATAGGAATCAAGAAGAAATTTCTGTCCTAAAAGTTTATAAGATACCGGCAACTTTCCCGGATCTGCAGAATCGGGATCAACATAAAAGAAATTCGACATTATCTTTTGTCCATAATCATCGGAAGCGTTCAGGCTATCCATAAACACATTGAATTCAGTTTCATTAAAAAGATCTGAAGGTGAATCAATCAATTTGCCTGTCAGAGAATTTAATTCACCGGGAGTCAGGTTGTCATCCGGACCTACGAGGAAAGAAATGATTTGTTCATGTTTATCGAATAAGGGTTTTTTCTCACAGGAATATAATAATTCGTTCAGCAAAATGGCTCCCAGTTGCATTCTTCTTAGTTCATCATCGGTCCAGTCTTTTTCCCATGGATTTTCCGGTGGAGCGGTCAGCAGAAAATCGATCCTTCCGAGCCACATCATTGCCCTGAAATAGTTTTCCAGGGTTCTTCCTCCATCAGGGGTCCAGAATACTTCGTTATAATGACCCCTGGGTTTGAACTGGCTGAAATCAATTTTTCGAAGCCGCGTTTCTTCTGTAAAAAGCGACATGGATTTTAATTGTTCATCTGCTACAGCCTGAAGGATCTCTTTGAATTTAGCGGTATCATGAAACCGGGGTTCGTAATTAATATCCTTCAGAAGTGACAGAGCTACTGAAATATATAAGTCAACATCATAAAGTGCATCCTGGAAACGCTCATCTTTACTGTATTTATTGTAAAGTGTGGTATATGAATCATACATTTCCCCGAGCAGATCCATCAGGTTAGGTTCCAGGAACTGCCATTCAATCGTCTGAAGTATAAAATCATATGAATTATGCAGGGTATATAAAATAAAGTCAGTGCTGATAAATAAAGGAAGATCATTTGAATAAATATTAATAAAGGCATCAGCCCATGAATAATGTTTCAGTCGCTGGGAAACCATGAAATAGTTATTTGCCAGCAGTTCTGATTCTGTAAGGGTCAGCTGAAAAGTTCTATCAATTGAATCGTACCAGGAAATCTTTTTCAGTATAGCAGGATATTCTCTTTGAGAATAATAAATAGTTTTAGGAGGATTATTGGCCAGAAGCTCACTTGCAGTGATGTTTTTATTATCTTCGAGAAACTGCATATAGAGCAGGGGATCAAAAGTGCCCTGTGCCTGTACTGTTTTAACACACATACAACACAGAAAAATCATCAGAATAGAAATATGCGCGAATCTCATAATTTCATTATTTTTATGCAAGTTAATAAGTTATCGGCGGGATGTCAAATTATATTTAAAGAGTTTATAATTTCCTGCATGAAATGATCTATTCTATTGGCTATCAGACTAGTTGGTATGAGTTTTACTCCTAATAAAAATTAGTTTAATATATAGATGAGATTATCATAAAATAGGTTGCGTAACTATGATATTTTGAACCAGAAAAGCCTGCGAAGTACAGATAAAAAAATTTTCGTAACTACTCAGGTATTTAGGCTGTAGGTTGATAGACTGTAGGAATATACCAGACTGTATTAACCAAAGAGTTGTTTAGCCTTCTGATGATGCATATTTGAACAAGAACAAGTATCGGGTACGTTGATTAGATTTTTATCGGAATTCTAAAAGCCTTCAGTCTTCAGTCTAAGTAACCTGAGTAATTACCAACCTTTTTAACGTGAAAAAAAATTTAGTTCAGATTTTTCGGGATTTTTATCCAATTTATTGACGATGCTTTTTTCCCGGAGAGATCTTCCTGCCTGCCTATCTGGATCATTGACTGGAAATGTTCATAATTTCCATCATAAAATCCGCCTGCCATAAAATAAAAATCATTATAAAAATAAAGTCCCATAATCTCATCCATTTTATCAACGGTAATTCCATCATTCGTAACCAATGCCCATAATTCATCTAATGTAACAAACTCTTCCTCTTTATTAATTAGCTCAGCATCATAGTATGAAATATAATATCCTTCAGCTTCTCCGATCTCAGTTTCGGCGAGATTCATAAAACCTTCAGCATCACTAAGTATATCAAAATCCTCAGGGAAAATAAGAATGGTATTACACTGATCTTCAATTAAATTGTAGTACAAATATACATTATCAATTCCGCCGATTGCATCTTGCATTCCGAAAATAATGTAATCTTCCTCATTTAAATATATTTCACCGGGACTGGCTTTTTTAATATGATCAGATGATTTATCAATCAGAGTGGTCAGATTCTTTAGTGAAAAAGTAAGTTGCGTCACTTTATCTTTTTCACATGATAAAATAGAAATGATCAGGATAATTGTATAAAATAGAAGCTTTTTCATGATATATTTTTTGATAAGGAAAGTAAAAATTGTTTTTTAATAACAAGATTAGTGATTTATAAATATAGGAAAAATAAATAAAATCACACTCTTAATATATAATTACACTACTGTTCGATAAAAATATACTCGGTTACTAGTGATATAGTTACATATTTGAACAGGCTTTTTACAATATTTAGTCCTTTAAACAGCGTACTGACATTCCGTTTTTCTTATTGGTGTACCCTTGAAATGCATTGCTATAATTAAACAGAATATTAAGATAATTTGCATTTAATGTACTATATCCTGTGGAAGTCCACCAGTTTCCTTCTACTTTTTTGAAATCGAAAATTCCATCAGGCATACGTTTTCCTCCCGCAAGTGCGTTAAAGTTAAATTCGTTGGTTGCTCCTGTATTTGGGCTGTTCCAGTTTGAGGTACCTGTTTCTTTAAGCATACCTCCTGCTACACCAGAATTGCCCACATACGTGATAAGTTCTGTGATATCATCATTTGTTGGCACATGCCAGCCTGAAGGGCAAAGTTTACCACTCTCTACTGCATACCAGTTATAAAGAGCACCATAAATGTAGTAATTTGCAGTGCTGTCGTTTCCGTACCAGCAATAGCCGGGTCCAGTTAACTGTGCCCATATTGAATCATTCTCTGTTAAAGGTATTGAATCACCATTATTAAATTTTACAGATTTCAGATTTTCTTTCATCCACTGCTGATAACCGATACCTATCGTCTGGTATGTATTACCCTCAATATCTTTAACTGTACCGGTAATGCCGGTAATTACTGTTGTAAATGTACCATCCTCTGTATAAACAATCCCAAGATCGTTCTCAGCTTTAATCCTGAAATGATAGAGGATACCTGGTTCTAATCCGGTAATATTGACACTTATCGTATCATCATTTTCTGATGTAGGGCTATCACTTGCTTCCTTGCTGTTACCGTAGGAATCGGTGAGTCCATACTCAAAGTGTATTGTTGTACTTAGATCATTGGCATTAACCAGTCCGTTTAAAGTAATGCTCGTGGCCGTGAGTTCAGTATAATCCAATGCGGTAATTGCTGGCAGTTCTCCAAGAGTACGGAAGCTTTTTTCTTCCCCATATGAAGTACCAATGCTGTTGACAGCGTATGCCACTATATAATAATCCATACCTGGGTTTAAATTATCAAGGGTGTCAACAAAATTGCCGGTTCCGGTGCCGATAATTATTTTCGTTCCTGTAGTAACGGGATCAGTTGTTGTTCCCCAAAAGATGCCGCGTTCAGTGACATCCGCACCTCCGCCGGAACTTATATTGCCCCCTACTATAGCTGAATATGCTGTAATACTTGATACTGTTGCCGTGAACACTACCGGTAATTCAGGTTCGGTGGAAAAACTGATCTCCTCACCATAAGCTGTACCTTTAATATTGGTTGCAAAGGCCCGTACATAGTATGTTATTGCACGATCAAGGGCTGTTAATGTCTGGGAAAACTCTCCGTCACCGCTTCCCATTAATAGCCTGGTTCCTTTTAACCGTGGATCAGGTTCTGTCCCCCAGAAAACACCCCTTTGTGTTATCTCAAAACCACCGTTATCGCTTATAACACCTCCAATCTTTGCCGAAGTGGATGTGTATTCAGTTACCGCAGAAGTTATGACCGTTGGCAGATTAATTTGTGTGGTAAAAAAAGTTTCGTTCCCGTAAGATGTACCTAAACTGTTAGTTGCAAAAGCTTTTACATAATATTTTGTGCCGGAGGTTAGTCCTGTAAGGGTCTCGTAAAAAACTCCCAGGCCCGTTCCAAGCTGTAACTTAGTACCTGATGTTTCAGGGTTGTGTGAAGTTCCCCAGTAAACGCCACGATCGGTAATTTCAGCACCTCCATTATCCGATACTCTTCCTCCAATCCTTGCTGAAGTGTTGTAAATTTCATCCACCGAGGCAGTTTCAACCAATGGCAGCTCAACCTTTTCTTCCTTCTCACAGGCGAAATAAGTAAAGAACATCATCAATAATATGATCCTGATAAAATATTTCTTTTTCATTTCTGTACAGGTATTTATCTTATTATTTATCAATACATTTTAATTGCTTTAACACCACTCTTAATATCTTTCTGATATGACTTCTCTATTTCATTTTCAATAGAAATAAGAGCCTCATTAATAAACTTTTCCTTAAATTCAGGTTCTGTTCCCATTTTCTTAAAGAATGGATTTTCATTAATATCAACTCCTTTTTCCTTTAATGTTTTTTCAGCGACATCTATACCTTCAAGTATCTGCTCCCTGGTAATCTTATAATATATTACCGTATTTTCTTCCTGAAGAGCAGGATCAGTATGGGGAAGACTGATTGAAGAAGTACTCTTTTTCTGGTTATTTTGTATTAAAGGGGAATACCCTGGAACAAGCTGAGCTAAAACATTGTTCATTTGATTTATTTGTTCTTTCAGGTTATTTATCTCTTTTTCCTGTTCCTCTATTTTCTGTTCCTGTTTAACTCCTAATTTCGCTATATCATTTGTATTTAATCCAACAGCAACATTGACATAGTTAATCTTAAACAATTCGGAGCCTGACCAGGCAGTTCCCACGATCATAGGATATTGCTCAGGTTGAATTTCATCCGGGGACATGGCTATACCTATTCCGTTATTTTGCCCTGATGGTAAAATATAATCACCCGGTTCAACTTTCCCTAAAACTTTAACAGGAACCTGCCCCATAAATGCAACTTTTTCATAATCTGCTTCTTTCCCTTCCTCCGGCATATTTCCTAAAACTATTGGATTGCGGGAAATAATCATAATGTGATCTGCATTATCTGTTGATTTGGAAATTTTCCCGGCTTTCACACCCACAATATCGCCGGGAAGGAATTTTTCCGTTGCTGTTTCTTTGGGAAGCCATTCTGCATAATCTCCTGCTCCTGACTGGTATGTTACTCCGATATTAGTGTGTTTAAATACATTGTACAAAACGGGTTCAGCAATTACCAATGCAAGATTTGCAGATTCCATAACTAATTCTGCTATAGCTCCTGCAATAAGTGAAGGAATAGGAGCGGTTACGCAGGCACCAAGGCCTGCACATGCAGTAGATGATGATGATGCTGACACTATTGCGGCGCTAGCCTTGGCTACATCAACAGTTGAGCGAATTATCTCATTTGCAAAAAGAACATTATCAAAGATATACTCCGGATCTGTTAATAATTCAACGGTTGTTTGACCTTCGATGCGTCCCTGTATATTTTCTTCATCCCAAAAAGTGATAAAATTATTATTGCTGCTTCTCGATCCATTAATCATCACGGCTATTCCCTGGTTGCCCCCCTCGACCCTGAGAGGATAAGATTCATAGCTTGAAGCATCCCCTCCCGTTTCGAAATCGGGATTTATGGTAACTTGTCCGTTTAAGTTGCTTATAGCATTAACGGTAAAATTATTATGTAAAGTGGTCTTTTCATTCACCGTTAAATCACCTGAAAGGAAAGTCGGGCTTCCGTTAGTAACCTCCAACCTGTTTTTAAGGCTCGTCATCCCATCTACAGCTAAAGATCCTGTGGCAGTAATATTCTTATGGAAGGCGTAAGGAATAAAGGTGAGTTCCTCATAGCTGAAATCTGTGTAGAAAATTTCCGTATCACTGAGACTAAGATCGACTTTAAGCGCTTTCGGTGTTCCATCCCAGTCAATATCAGTAAAAGAGACAGGACTTATTGCAGTTTGAGTCCCCCAGCCAATCACAAGGTTTATCATTCCGTACATATCTGTTGTAGTGGTATGTTCCTCCTGGTATTGAATAGTTCCGGCAGCATCCAGAATAGAGAACCTTACCATTAGCGGATGATTCGGAAGAATATTCCCTGTTATATCCCGTCCAGGTACCTCCTGCGGTGTTTTATCTATGATCACTGCCTGGTAATTTATCCCCTGTGACTGGGCAAATAAATTTATTATCACATAACATGATAATACTATAGAAATTAACTTTTTCATATTTACGGAAATTATTATTTATAATTTAGTTCATTAATACCAACTTAACATCACCTGTTATAAAATAAACTGACAGAAAAACCAATATTTACGTTGTGGGTAATAAACCTTAGCTGTTCCTGTCCGTTATAATTGCCAAACAATATACTTCTCCCGAAAATATATTGCCCATAGGCTACATAGCTTCGGGTAATATAGTAATTAAAGGTCGCTCCTCCTTTCAGAAAGAAAACCGGATTATCAAATTCTTCCACACCGGTCAGATCATAAACCTGGTTATTTAATTTTTGCTTTCCTTTTATTAAATAATCAGTTCCAAAAATTCCTTTGACACTAAATGAAAATTTATCGTGTTGGCTGGGATTCATCCTGGGTTGTAAAAATTCGTAGTCAACTCCCAAATTAGCACCCAGGAATGCAGCCTCCCATTCTGAGTAATTTCCCAATTCGAGGTCACTGCTGGTTGCTCCAAATTTATCATGAGCTACTCCCAATGAGATATGCAGAGGAGATTGAAACAAAGACATCCTGAATCCTGCTCCCAGGGTATTCTGGTTACTGCCTTTTAAATCGCTCAGCGAACCCCCTTCTGAGTTTTTATACTTAAAGGATGATATTAGCTTACCTGTTTCCAGGTATAAATACTGACTATGAAGACTTAGCATTATAAATGCTAATAAAAAACAGCTTAAAATTTTTTTCATAAGAATAATTTAAAGGATAATAATATTTTAGAGTGATCAATTAGGATTGTTAAAAAACATTATATTATTTAAAACTACACTTATAATAATTAATATGAGATTAGTAAATAAAAATATATGTTTTAAACACTTTTAATTGATCAATATCAAGTATCTAATAATCTGTTTATTGAAGCATTGTCCGGTTGGTTCCTGTTTTAAAAACAATTTCAGGGAAAATGCTTTAAATTCAGAGTTTGATCATCTTTAAATAAGAACATTGAGTGATGGTGTTCATTTTTAAAATATAGATGGAAGGCTCCAGGTAACTGACATCCAGGATTATCTCCCGGGCAGCAGCATACTTTTTCAGGAAAACTATTTTTCCATTGAGGTCATAAAAAGTGACATGCAAAATATCGGTTATTTCCTCATCAAATGATATAATGAAAGATTCAGAGAATGGATTCGGGAATACTCTTGCCGGTATACTGTATAAGGTGATACAAGGGATTGAACCGGTCAGTGGCTGAATGAATCCTTGCCTGAGTAAGTACTTATTATCCTGGGCGAGGCCAATTACACTTGATTGGCCAATACTTTGCTGCAGGTAGTAATTATGATCACCGGAAGTAACAATTACTGATGATCCGCCATTGCTTAAGGCTGATCTTAATTTTACCAGTGCCTGGGAATTGACTGTTTGAGTAAAAAGCAGGGCTAATAAAACTGCAGGAAAAATTTTTAAAAGTCTGTTAAAGTGAAACATCACTTAACTTTTATAATCATAGATTGTGTTGTGCTAAAATAACAAAAAAAACAGGTAATTCCAAAGATTTGTCCATGATAATTATCTTTGGAAAAAGGGAAGATCAATAAAAAACATATTTGACGGGGATTTCAGTATTTTCGTCACAATTTTATCCTGTGGGAGAATTTTTTTGACAATTACTCTAATAATTCATAATCGTGCATTTCTTTCATAAACGAGACAAAATCATCCTTTCTTTCTGATTCCATCCAGGCAATAGCATTCCTGGGATGGGTATTTAACGCTCCGGTTATAAGATACGGAATATGATACCCCCAATCAATTTTTTTACCCCAGGGCATGACCTGTTCCTGAATTACTTTAAACAATGGCAGAAGCCTGTATTTTGGATTTTTCAGGAAAGCGATTAAAACTTCAACGGGGCAATTACCCGCACCACGCCCCATTCCAAGCAAAGTTGCATCCAGGCGGGTTGCTCCGTGGATCAGGGCAGTAATAGTATTTGACACTGCCAGTTGCATGTTATTATGTGTGTGAATTCCTATTTCCTTACCAGGTAAAGCTTCCTTGTATTTATTCATTAAATATAAAATTGATTCATGATGCATACTTCCAAAACTATCTACCAGATAAAAGATCGGGACATGGCATTTTGAAACGTCATTTAAAACTTCGCACAGTTCGGGTTCGCTGATACTGGAAACCGCCATGAGATTAATTGTCGTTTCATACCCTCTATCCATACATTGATGTGCCAGTTTAATAGCCTTATCCATCTGATGGGCATAACAGGCTATACGAATCATGCTTAATACGCTATCGCTGGCTTTAGGAATATCATCAGGGTCAACACGCCCAATATCGGCCATGGCTGAAAGTTTAAGAGAATTATTTTTATCTCCGACGATTCTCTTCATATCGTCCTCGAAACAAAATTTCCATGGTCCCATCTCTTTCCGTGAAAAATACTTCTCGCTGCTGATGTATCCTATTTCCATATAATCGACTCCAGCTTCTGAACAGGCATTATAAACACCCCGTACAAATTCATCATCAAATTGCCATTTATTCATCAAACCCCCATCACGGACAGTACAGTCCATTACTTTTATGTTTTCCTTATACATTTTTATGAAGTTTTATTTAACTCTGGATTCTTACATTCTCTCTGCTGAAAAATTCTCAATTCTTTCTGAATATTGCTTTTAATGATCATTTTAAATATTTTTTCAAAAAGATCAGGATCAAGATTAAAATTCTCTGCCCATTCACGTCTTAATACCAATACCTCCTTCTGTCGCTCGTATGCAATTATTCCTGACTTATCAGTTTTAAAGTTAACTATCTCCTCCACACAATGGTTGCGATCGCTAAATAATCTAAGGATTTGATAATCTATTTCATCAATATAATTCCTGATTTCCTGAATATCCTTAAAATTCTTCCGATCTTTCATTTTTCAAAATTTAAATTCAAAAATAACAATCTTAATCTTATTTGCAATTTTCCCGAAATTCTTTAATTAAAAAAAACAAAAAAGTAATGATCTGTTTATGGATCAGTTAATTTTATTTCAAATCTACCCTCAATAATTAATTGGTTTGGTTTTTGACATATGTTCATTTTCAGCTATTTTTGAATAGAGGATGGTAATTATGACAGACCAGGAACTAAAAATAAAATATAATAATATCTGCAACAGTATATCTGCACGCAGGCTGAAACCTGCTTTTAACCAGCTCGAGAAACTTATACTTGATAACGGACTGGGGGATTTCCATGATGAATACAGGAACCTGGAAGAGACTTACCGTTATATGTTGAAGTACACCGTGGAAGGAGTTTTTGATCCTGAAAGACAGAAGGTGTACCGTAAACTTATTGTGTCAGTATTTGAACTGGCTGATAAAGTAACAGAAACTCTTCGTCAGCGGTTTTCTATGTCGCTTGAGTATGAGAAAAAAAGGCAGTCTATGAATTCCTTTGTTAATAATACAGAGGCCTTTATAAAAGAACTGCAGGAATTTTATCTCCCGGAAAAAAGAAAATCCGGTAATTTAAATACGATTGCTGAAAAGAAATCATCTGCAACAAATAATGCTTCTTTTGAAGAAGGAATTAAAAATCAACATTATAAAATACAAAGATTTTTTTATCACATTTGGTTTAGTGACAAACTGTCACATGAAGAAGCTGAACAATGGCATAAATTGCTGCTGGACCCTTTGTTACCAATATATTACAGAGCTTTTATAACTGCTGCAATAATGTTGAGTCTCCAGCGTTTTTTCGATCCTGAGAAGTTTATGCTTCTTTTTGATGCTTACGACTCGGATGAGGTAGCAATAAATCAGCGGGCCCTTGTCGGCCTTCTTATAAATCTTTACAAGTATAATTCCAGGTTACCTTATTTCCCTGAAATAACGGGCAGACTGAACATTTTAACCGAAAATCCAGAATTCAAGCGAAATATTGAACAAATTATAACACAGTTTATCAGAAGTAAGGAAACTGAAAAATTACAGCAACGGATCAGGGATGAAATCCTCCCTGAAATGATAAAAATCAGTCCACACCTGAAAAACAAGATCAACCTGGACAGCCTTATGGAAGAAGGGCTTACTGAGGATAAAAACCCGGATTGGGAGGATATTTTTAAAGATTCCCCGGGATTCCTGCAAAAAATGGAAGAATTCTCTAATCTTCAGATGAAAGGTTCAGATGTATTTTTAGGTTCCTTTTCGATGCTAAAATCCTTCCCTTTCTTCAACGAGACTTCAAACTGGTTCATGCCTTTCTTTCCCTGGAATCCGGAGATTGTTGAAATGCCGGGGTCGAATGAACAAAGTATACCAGACATAATGAAATCCATTGACCGTGCCCCGCTTTTATGTAATTCTGACAAATATTCATTTTGTTTCAGTATCGGGAAAATTCCAAAGGAGAATCTTGAATTTATGGCACAAGCTGTAAAAGCTGAGATGAATCAATTGAAAGACCTGATAGAAGATGAAGAATTGCTGGAACCGGGCCGTAAAAAAGAAGTTATTTCAAACCAATATATCCAGGATTTATACAGATTTTATAAACTATTTCCCCGGAAAAGTGATTTTGAAGATATATTTAACTGGCGGCTGGATTTTCATAACAAGCTGATCTTAAGCGATGTTCTTAAAGAAGACCCGGTTATTCTGCGTAATATTGCAGAATATTACTTTGCCAGGGAACATTATAGTGAAGCAGTGGAAATTTTCAGTTACCTGCTTGAAAAGGAAAGAGATGGAGAGTTGTATCAAAAGATAGCCTGGTGCCACCAAAAAAGAGGTGATTTTAATAAAGCCCTCGATGGTTATCTTAAAGCAGAATTATATGAGGTAAACCATTTATGGAATCTTAAAAAAATTGCTATTTGCTACCGTAATCTAAAACAACCTGACAAAGCTCTTGAATATTACGAAAAAGTGGAAAAAACAGATCCGGGAGATCTTACAAACCATCTTAATATCGGCCACTGCCTGCTTGAACTTGACAAGTACGAAGATGCTCTGAAATGTTATTTTAAAGTGGAATACTTGTCACCAGGGAATAAAAAAGTCTGGAGACCCATAGCCTGGTGTTCATTTCTCACCGGGAAAAAAGAGCAGGCTGAAAAATATTTCCTTAAACTGATAGAAGAAGAACCCAATAAGCATGATTTTATTAATATGGGCCATGTTCAATGGAGCCTGGGTAACCGGAAAGCTGCACTTGATAATTATAAGAAGTCAATCTCAAAAGAAGGATTTACTGAAGAGGAATTCATGGAAGTATTTGAAGAAGACCTCCCCCATCTTCTCAACCAGGGTGTTGATAGTGATGACATACCCATTATGCTTGATCAGTTGAGATATTTCCTTGAAAAGTGATCTTTGAGCCCACTCCGAAAAGTTATTTCCCCCTATATCCCCCCATGGGGACTTATTGCAAGTTGCTAATTTATAGGTTCTCCCCCTTTAGGGGGATGGGGGGCAAGTATTAAAAATCGTAATTTCGACTTTTGGAGTGGATTCATCCGTAAATTAATCAGAAATATTCCATTATTCTTCCTGAGATCTGTAATAAGGATATCTCTGCCAGCTTTGTCTGATATTGAATAGATATCAATCTTTCCTCCGCCTCGAGCAAACTTTGCTGAACTTCCCGTAATTCAATACCAGCAAGGTCTCCAAGCCTGTACCGCTCAAAGGCAATTGCCATGTTTTCCCGTGCAGTTTCCAGATTTTCATATTCCAGTTTAAGTAACCGGAGATTATTTTCATATGCTTTAAATATTGTCATCAGGTCAGCTTTGACATCCTGCAAAAGCTGCTGATAGGATATCTTTTCGTTATTGATTTCTATCAGTGCATTACTTAGTTCTCTTCGCCGGTTAAAACCATCGAAAATGTTCACACCTAAAGTAAAGCCGTAATTCATACCGAGGGTTTGCTGGTTAGTATAGTTCCCTGCCTGGTAGGTGTTATATGTATAGCCATAACCGGAATTAAAATTAAAATAAGGATATGATCCTGAGGCAATAATTTTACGGTCATATTCAGAAATTACCTGGTCACTGGCGGAAAGGAGCAGTTTAGTATTATTTTCAAGTGTGCTTGCAAGCAGATCTTCGTAGATAAGTCCCTCATTAACTAAAATAACCGTATCAACAGCTTCCATGAGTACAGTAAAATCTTCAGCTCCCACCATTTTATTAAGAAGTATCTGAGATGCCCTGAGAACTTCATGCTGCCGGGAAAGTTTTGAACTATCCGCATTCAGAAATACTCGGGATTGGAGCATCTGTAAACGGGAACCTGAACCTATTAAATATCGTTCCTCATCAATCCTGTATCTTTCCTTCGACAGAGCAACAGCATACGTCAGGTTGTCAAGTTGCCGTGTTTGCTGAATAAAATTATAATATTCACTTGCAGTCTGCGCGATGAAATCTTCAATTGCCAGCTTTGTACTGAGATCTCCCTGTGATTTTAATTCCTTCAGCCTGTTGTATGTTGTTTTCACCCTGAAACCGCTGAAAAGTGGATATTCAAGGGAAACACCAGCATTTGATGTGGTATTATGTATCCCTTCTGTGCTTGCCGTACCTCCTGCAGCAAGTGATTGCTGTGTATTGTTGACCGTACCGGATTGTTTTGTACTCAGATCCAGTGTTGGCAGAAATCCGGCATTACCCGGTGTAAAATTGTTTTCTGATATTTCCTGGTTATTTCTTGCGATTTGTATAGAATAATTTTTTTCCAGGCCCAGGTTTATAAATTCACTCAGGGAATATTTTTCCTGTCCCTTTGCTAAATTAAAACAAACAGACAGAGCTCCATTAAGCAGCAGAAACATTTGATAATGCAGCTTCATTTTTTTCTGTTTTTTCTTCACTTGAAATATATGAATAAATTGCAGGTACGATATAAAGTGTAAGGAATGTTGACAAAATAAGTCCACCGGCAACAGCAACCCCCATAGCCATCCGTCCCTGAGCTCCTTCACCCAGCCCAAGTGTGAGAGGTATAGCTCCCAGGATAGTAGATAAGCTGACCATCAGTATAGGTCTGAATCTTGCTGCTGCAGCGTATTTAATAGCCTCCGATTTTTTCATTCCTGCTTTTTTACGTTGGTTGGCAAATTCCACAATCAGAATGCCATTTTTTGTAACAAGGCCGATTAGCATTATAATACCTATCTGGCTAAAGATATTCATTGTTATGTTAAAATACCACATAAAGAATAAAGCTCCTGTAAGTGCCAGGGGAACTGTCATCATTACTATAATCGGATCTTTAAAACTTTCAAACTGTGCAGAAAGTACCAGGAATATCAGTACCAGGGCAAGTAAAAATGCAAACATAAGGGTGGAAGCACTCTCTGTAAAATCTTTTGAATCACCTGCCAGTGCGGTTCTGAATGTATCATCAAGAACTTCATCGGCTATCTTGTCCATTTCCTCAAGCCCCTGTCCTATGGTCCATCCCTTAGATAAACCTGCGGTAACTGTTGCAGATACAAAACGGTTATACCTGTATAACTGGGGAGGTGCTGTTTCTTCCTCAAGTGTCACAAGATTATCGAGTTGGATCATTTCACCGGAGTTACTTCTTACATACAGTGACCTCAGGTCAAGAGGTTTGTTTCTCTGGTCTCTTTGTAGTTCTCCAAGGATCTCATATTGTTTTCCGTTCATAAAAAAATAACCGAACCGTTGTCCGCTCAGTGCAAGTTGAAGTGTCTGCCCGATATTCTGTGTTGAAACGCCCAGTAGGGCTGCTTTATCGCGGTTAATATGTACCCTGAGTTCAGGCCTTGTGAATTTAAGGTTTACATCGGCCATCTGGAAAGCAGGATTGGTATTTACTTTATCCATGAAAGCAGGCAGGATTTTCCTGAGTTTATCTATACTGGTTGCCTGCAATACATATTGAACAGGCATTCCGGCACGTCTTCCGCCAAAAGTAGATTGCTGCATCACCCTGGCCATTGCCTTTGTTTTTTTCCTGGTGGCGGAGGTAATTTTATCAGCAATTTCCATTTGAGTCCGATCACGCTCTCCCGGTGGCACAAGCAGAACTCTTATGAATCCGCCAGAACCTCTTGTCATAGCGAGAACTCCATTAAGTTCTTCCTCAGGGACAAGATCATAAACCAATCCGGTAATTTCTTCTATATATTCCAATGAATATTCATAAGTTGCTCCTTCAGGAGTAGTGACATTTATACTGATCTGGGATCTGTCTTCCAGGGGAGCCATTTCGGTAGGGATAAAAGCCCAGAGAAGAATAATAATACCTATGGCACCTCCAATGATCAGCAGGCTTATCCACCTTTTTCGTAAAAATTCTTCAAGGGAATTTTTATACTTTTCATTGAGCCATATAAAAAATCTTTCTGTAATGTTATAGAACCAGCCTTCCTGTTGGGTATGAGATTTTAGTATTTTAGTTGCCAGCATTGGAGTTAATGTAAGGGCAACAAATGCTGAAATAGCAACTGCCCCGGCAATGACTATACTGAATTCCCTGAATAACCTTCCTGTCATCCCCCTCATAAACACAATGGGGATGAAAACGGATACCAGAGTAATTGTAGTAGCAATAATGGCAAAGAATATTTCCTTCGATCCCTCATTTCCTGCCTGAACAGGGTTCATTCCAAGCTCAACTTTCACATATATATTTTCCATCATCACGATAGCATCATCAACCACAAGTCCTATAGCCAGAACAATAGCCAGCAGGGTAAGAACATTGATAGTGAAACCTGCCAGGTACATTATAAAGAATGAACCAATCAATGAAACGGGTATAACGAGTATAGGAATGAGAGTTGTTCGCCAGTTCCTTAAAAAGAAGTAAATCACTAATACAACCAGGGTAAAGGCAATAAAAATGGTATTTCTGACTTCTTTAATTGAAGAACGGATAAACTGGGTATTGTCAAATCCTATATTCAGTTGAATATCATCAGGAAGGTCTTTTTTCATCATCTCCAGTCTCCTGTATACCTCATCGGCAATATCAATATGGTTGGAGCCAGGTTGTGGGATGATAGCAGTTGCCACCATAGGAATCTCATTCCACTTCATTATTCCCCGCAAGTCTTCAGGCCCGAGCTCTGCCCTTCCCACATCCGAGAAACGTACCATCTGTTCACCGGATTTATAAATAATCATGTTATTAAACTCCTGGGGAGTAGTCATCAATCCTAATGTCCTGATCGCAAGTTCTGTTGAAGTACCTTCAATCCTTCCTGCAGGCAACTCAACATTTTCCCTTGTTATTGCATTCCTGATATCAATCGGGGACATACTATATCCGGCAAGCTTAACCGGATCGAGCCACAATCTCATGGCATATCTTTTTTCTCCCCATATCTGAACGGCACTTACACCGCTGATAGTCTGCAGTTGCTCTTTAACAGTGAGTTCAGCAATTTCTGACAGTTCAAGCAGTGAGCGTTGAGGACTCTGGACATTTATGGACATGATAGGGCTTGCATCAGCGTCGGCCTTGGACACTACCGGGGGGTCAGTATCCCGTGGCAACCGTCTCATCGCCTGTGCAACCTTGTCCCGAACATCATTTGCAGCAGTTTCCATATCCACGTTCAACTCAAATTCAACTGTAATATTGCTGCTACCCTGTCTGCTGATACTTGATAATGAGCGTATTCCGGGCACAGAATTAATATATTGCTCAAGAGGTTCTGTTATCTGGGTTTCTATTACATCCGAATTAGCCCCCGGATATGATGTTCTAACATCAATAAGAGGAGGGTCAACGCTCGGAAATTCACGTATCCCTAAAAAAGTCATTCCAATGCCACCGAAGAGCAGTATCATCAATGTAAATACCGTTGCAAGTACCGGTCTCTTTATGCTTAATGATGAAAGGCTCATGATGGAATGGAATTAAGCTCAGTTTTGTTGATAATGATATATCTCAACGGGCATATTCGGCCGCAACTGCATCACTCCCGTGGTTAGAAGAGTATCTCCAAACTCCAGCCCGCTAAGGATCTGAATATGAGACTCTGTACGTATCCCTGTTTTTACATATTTTGGCTGGGCTTTCCCCGACCTGTATATAAAAACTTTATCACCAGTCATTTCAGGAATAACGGCTTCCGTAGGAATTGCCAGCGCATTATCGGTTTCCGACAACTGAAGTGTTATACCGGTAAAACGTCCCGGTTTTAATTCCTCATTAACATTTGGATAAATTGCTCTGACAATAATAGTTCTTGTAGTGATTTCTATTTTAGGATCCAACGCATATACTTCTGCTCTGAAAGTATCTGCAAATCCATCAACCCTGAAATCTATCGGAAATCCCGGTTCAATTTCACCTGAGTATCTTTCCGGTACTGAAAATTCCAGTTTTAACGGTCTGTTTTTCACTAGAAGAGCTATTTTGGCATTGGGATTCACATAACTGCCTTCACTCAGGTAACGAAGTCCCACTATTCCGTCAAAAGGAGCCCTGAGTTCAGTTTCTGCAATCCTTGCTTTAACAAGCGCTATATCAGCTTCCAGCACTTGTAGTTCTGTAACTACCTGATCGTAGCTCTCCTGACTGATTGCATCTCTTTCCAGAAGACTACGCTGACGGAATTCTCTTTCCTCAGCAAGCCTTTTCTGTGCATTCAGTCTTTGCAACTGAGCCTGAAGAGGACGATCATTGATCTTTGCCATTAAATCTCCCTTTTTTACATGTGAACCCTCTTCAAAATATATTTCCACGATCCTTCCTGATGTTTCAAACGAGAGCTCAGTTTCTTCATATGATCTTAAAGTGCCGGTACTGTTTATTAATTCACTGAGATGACGGGGAGTGATTATCATTCCCTCTACATTAAGCGGTTGTGACCCTCTTCTTTGTACCGGATTAGCAACTCCCGGTAAATTACTTTTCCGGGTTAACAAAGGCTTGAACTTAGGATAGAAAATAATACCAAGTATAGTAAGCGTAAGAATTATGTAAAGTAATATTCTTCCTTTTTTCCTTAAAACCATTTTTTCGTGTAAAAATGAATGTAATTATTTGTTAAAATATTCTAAAATTATGGCGGAATGCCCCGTCAGAATAATTGTAAGCGACTTATTAATCCTCATTCTGGAGTATGTAATATCAACAGGTTTTTATGATTGAGGTTACAAAGTTAATATTAATCATTTAAAATATAAGAGGAAATTAAGATCCGGAAGCAGGAAGAAATAAAAAGTTTACCAGTTCTTATTCGTTTCTTCAATTACTTTCACAGCTTTTTCCCTGCCCAGGTAGCGATCAATAATAAAATGGAACAGGTATACAAGGGGAGTAAGGATAATTGCTAAGCTGATCTTATATAAGTATTGGATTGTTCCAACCTGTAAAACCTGGATAAAGCTCCACTTTCCAATTAAATAGAAAGCAACAGTTAAAACCACATAACTATCAATAAGCTGTGAAACTACTGTTGAGCCGGTAGCTCTCAACCATAGTTGCTTATGTCCTGTGATATTCCTTATCCAGTGAAATGTATATACATCAACCAGCTGGCTGACGAGGAAAGCAGTTATTGATCCGATAATAATAGAAACCCCCTGTCCAAAGATCAGTTTATAGGCATAATTGATGTCAAGTGAATTTCCAAAATCATCAGTGTTGTTTGCTGTCTGCCAGAATTCAGCCGGAGGTAATTTGGTACTTATAAGAATGATAAATGAAGAATAAAAGACCATGATTGCTGCCAGGATAGATATTCTGCGTACGCCGGCTTTGCCGAAATATTCATTAATAATGTCCGATAAAATAAATACAAACGGCCATATCAGGATCCCGACACTCATTTCCAGTTTTGGCAAGTCCATATCCTCAATATTCAATAATTTACTTAATGAGAATATTTTCCCCCCTGTGAGGTCGGCTAACATCACATTTGCTAAAAAAATCCCGGAAAGTATAAAAAAAAGAGTTGTTAATTTATTGTGCTCATGTAAAGATCGCATCATAACTATGCAATTCAGGTTTAACAGGTTAATCTTACATTTCAGGTTACGGCAAAGGATTTTTTTTATAAAAATGATGTTTTTCTTTCTCCAACCAAAAAATGATGAAACGAATATCTGTCAATTTTACATAATATCCAAAATTCCTGACAGAATATTTTCACCAGAATCAATTATTAAGTTTACACCTGGAAGTCCTGATTAAGATTTATTAAGGTTATACTCCCGCCAGTATAGGTGAAATTACCTTTCAAAGTGGCTCTATTATTATGTATTTGTATGAGAAATGAATTGTTATTATTTTTGGCATTCCTGAAATATTACTATTGGAATAACTATTAATAAACCCTGATGATTATGAGCAAAATAAGAATAGCAGTGGTCAGCTATGGGAATATTGGAAAATATTCAGTTGAAGCAGTTCAGGCTGCTTCTGATATGGAACTTGCCGGAGTTGTCCGCAGATCTGTTTCTGCAGGTACTACATCCGGGGAGTTAACCAACGTTAAAGTGGTAAGTGAAATATCAGACCTGGGAAAGGTAGATGTTGCCATTTTATGTTCCCCAACAAGGAGCATTCCTGAAGTTGCGAAGAATATTATGTCAAAAGGAATATGTACTGTTGACAGTTTTGATATTCACGGGAATGAAATGCTTAAATTAAGAAAACTCCTGGATGAGACAGGAAAGAAATATAACAGTAAAGCTATTATCTCGGCCGGGTGGGATCCGGGAAGTGATTCTGTTGTTCGGACATTACTGAAAGCAATGGCTCCCAAAGGACTTACATATACCAATTTCGGTCCTGGAATGAGCATGGGACATTCTGTTGTTGCAAAAAGTAAAGTTGGGGTAAAAGATGCTCTTTCAATGACCATACCTAAGGGAACAGGTGTGCATCGTCGGATGGTTTATGTTGAGCTTGAATCAGGGGCAAGTATAGAAAAAGTAACTAAAGATATTAAATCTGACAGTTATTTCGTTAACGATGAAACGTATGTGATACCTGTACCCAGTGTAGATGACCTGAAAGATATGGGACATGGGGTATTAATGGAACACAAGGGAGTTTCCGGCAAAACCCAGAATCAGTTATTCGAATTCAGGATGAAAATTAACAATCCCGCACTTACTGCCCAGATCCTGGTTTCCTGTGCACGTGCCGTATTAAAACAACAACCGGGTGCCTATACAATGCCGGAGATCCCTCCTGTCGACTATCTGCCTGGTGATAAGGAAGCACTACTCAAAGTATTGGTTTAATTTTACCACCGGAGCAACAGAAAATGGTTATTAATAATTATGTTTCATACATTTATATCTGGTTTGTCTTTACTGTTAGTTGTTAGCACATTTCCATGTGCATTTTTCACATTTTCATATAAACCAACTAACAAAGATACTGTTCCCGGGAACCTCCCCTACCACATTACTTCTTTAACAAGTCAATATTATCCGAATGTTTATTCAATATCGGAATCACGGAATATTTTATCCGGGATCAACTGTAACTCTCTCAATTACAATGCTTCAGGAATTCCCGATACTGGTGAATTGAAAAAAATAGATAAATTATATTTTCTGATCCATGGTTTCTGCTATGCTGAAATGTCCTACAACAAGGATGAATCTGAATTTGATGCCAGTTTTACCAGGTACCTTGCACATGAAAATAAGTGCGCTGCCCGGTGGCGATCAACCCTTCATGATCTCGATGAAAATGAAGCACTGGTAATCATTCCCTGGAAAGGTGCCGAAAATGGACCGGCAACCAAGTATAACACATTCGCATCCACTATCCTGGGAGATCGTTGCTTTATCCTGGATTGTGAAGATCCTTCCGATCAGGCATTCTGGGAAAACACATCTGATGAATTCAATGAATCTGTTATTAAAGAATTAGGGTCGGTTTTGATCCATCAAAAAGAAAGATGGAATAAAGAGGAGCTTTTTACTTCACTTCATACCCTGGCATGTTCAGAACAACTCCATCGCCTGATGAAAGAACGCGGGTATTTCTTTGATAAAAAAACAGTGACTGCTGAAAGCTGGGGGGCAAGTTTTGAAGGCTGTGTAACCAAATACACATGCTGCATGAAACAGTACCTGGGACTGGATAATGTAATTCAGATTAATTTTAACCTTACAGTTCCTGATGCACTTTTCCTCCTTGGTGATGTGAATTACGAATGTATCATGTTAAATAACGGGATCAGACTGTTCATTTTTAAAGATAAGGAACATACTTTTGCACTCTTTATGGCAACAGGTTTTTCCACTGAAACCCATCCTTTATATGTTAAACTCGGTATTGACCCTGAAATATTGACAGTTAAAAGTAAACAGGGTATACGGTTATGGCCGGACCCGGAAGAATATTGTCTGCCAGATGCACCATCCGGCTTTTTTGAACCGCCACAGATCCTTGTTACATATGAAAAGGATGGACTTCATGTCCCCGTAAGTTATGGATTCGCATACCGGTTAGCCAAAGCACCGGCTTTTATTTTCGCGGGTCCTGGCATAACTTCTGATGAATTCCGGGATCTGTTATTGCAGGCAGAGATTGTAAAGTGATGAAAAATCTACAGTTTTAAAAAAAGGAATCAGGTGATACACCTAACAGAAAAAACCCAGGTATTTGTGTTGTAAAATATTTCTTTCATTATCAATTATTTATTCAAATATTCATATATTTGGTGAAAATAAATTCTCAATTCTTTCATCCCGTTATATTTAATATCTTCATTCTATGAAAAACATAATTATTAAAATTTCGCTTCTTATTGCGACAGGTATATTTATTATATTCTCCTGCTCACGCAATGATTCTTTACCGGCAGATATGGAAGATATGTTCAACCAGGCTGATCTGGAGGCCACGGTCGAAGCTGTTCTTGAGAAAGTAGATGAACAGATTGATAAGGAAATCTCCATGCTTGAAAACTATAATTATACCGTTTCCACTCGTAAATCTGCAGAAATAGAACCCTGTAGTCCGACAATCGAGGTTAAAACTCCGGAAAACTCCAAATTTCCAAAAACAATTACTCTTGATTACGGGGAAGGATGTATCGACGCTGACAGTAATTTCAGGGCAGGAAAGATCATTGTACATATCACAGGCCCTCACTGGGAAGCAAATACAGTTCGCCATGCCAAACTGGTAGATTATATTTACAATGATCTTAAAATTGAAGGTGACAGGCATTCCATGAATAAAGGAACAAATGAGGACGGATATTATGTATTCGATGTAAAAAACAGTCAGAAGATATGGAAAACCGACGGAGAATTCCTGGTTGACCGTGACTGGACAAGAGTTCGCACTTACAACAGGGGCAGTGACCTTACTACAAAAAATGATGATGAAGTATGGGTTACAGGAAGTGCAAAAATTGACAGAGCAGGAGTAAAAATTGTAAAAGAAATAACTGTCCCCTTATATAGGCCGCTTATATGCAAGCATTTTCAATCCGGAGTAATTACTACCACTAAAAATGATGAAAAGGTTGCTGAATTAGACTATGGCACTTACATTCCCGGTGAATGTGACAATACTGCAACCTGGACAAACGGGGTAAAAACAAAAATTATCACACTTAAGACCAACATTAATTATTATAAGATAAGGCAATAAAGATCAATACTTTAACACTTCCTGAGTTGTCATTTTGTTACTTTTAAAATAAACAGTAGCAAGATATACCCCTTTTGGCAAACTATTGGAACAACCAGAACGATCCATTGTTATGGATTTCTATTTCATCACCACAAAATACAGATACATGGTAATAAATCTCAATGAATTGCTCACTACTCATTTCTTATTTCTTTATTCCAATTATATCCCTTTGATCCCCTTATACACAAAAACCCTATGATTCTCCGATCCATTCGCAGGGCGTGCCCTGCGCCTACACCATCCCCCTGCCCCCTGTTCCCTTGATCCCCTTGATCCCTTTGATCCCTTTGATCCTTTGATCCCTTGATCCCTTTGATCCCGTGATCCCTTTCTTCAACTTTCTAACTTTATTCCCCGCTTTTCCCATAATTCGGTAACACTCTCGCACTGGGGTCATTCACATTGCAGTTTTCCCAGTTCCTGTTGGGCATCCAGAAATCCTTGATCAGCGGTGCCCTTCCGGGGAAGTGAAATTCAAATATATCCCTGTACATTAATGATTCTTTGGAGATGGGTGGAGAAAACGCATACTTTGTCTTAGCGAGGATCAGTTCTTCATCAGAATACATTTGTTCCGCCCAGGCTTTAAGGTTATCAACCACACTATGACCTACCGCATCACTGAAAGCTGCTTTTTCCCGGTAAAGAATTTCACGGGGGAGATAATCCCCTTCAAATGCCTTTCTTAACAAGTATTTCCCTATACCTGTGAAATTCATCTTTAATTCAGGACGAATGCTCATGACATATTCCACGAAAGCAAGGTCTCCGAAAGGAACCCGTGCTTCAAGTCCATTTGAAGAGATTGACCTGTCTGCACGCAGCACATCATACATATAAATCTCCCTGAGGCGTTTCCTGGCTTCCTGTTGAAATGCTTCCGGAGAAGGTGCAAAGTCAGTGTATTTGTAACCAAAAATTTCATCACTGATCTCACCTGTCATTAATACTTTTATATCGGTATTTTCAGAAATATATTTACAAACCAGGTACATTCCCATAGAGGCCCGGATTGTTGTGATATCCCAGGTTTCAAGGTAATAAATAAGCTTGCTGAGTGTATCGAAAATATCCTGCCTGGTAAACAGCACTTCCGTATGTTCTGCGCCCAGGTAAGCGGCAACAATACGGGCGTATTTGGTATCGATCGGTCCATCTTCAATTCCCACAGCAAAAGTTTTTATGGGTTTCTTCATCATCCTGGCAGCTATGGCACACACAAGGCTCGAATCGAGTCCGCCACTGCATAGAAATCCTACAGGGACATCAGCTGTTAAACGTTTTTCAACCGCACCTGTCAGCAGAAAGTTAATATTCAGGAAAGCTTCTTCAATATCATCATTGGAATAATTTTTAACTACAGAAATATCTCTGTAGGGCAAAAATTTCTCCCCGTCGAAATAATAACCCGGAGGAAATGGTTTTACCTCCGGGCACAGGGAATGGATTGCTTTCATCTCACTGGCAAACATGATGTCGCCATCACAGGAGTAGCCATAAAACATCGGACGGATACCAACAGGATCACGTGCTGCAAAATATTTTTTCTGAACTGAATCGTAAATCACAAAAACAAACTCTGAATCAAGTTCCTGAGCTGTCTGTTTAATCCCTTTCTCCAGGAAAAGAGGGATAATAACCTCACAATCACTGTCGGATTTAAAATCATATTTACCCTCATACCTTTTTCTCAGATCATTATAATTATATACCTCACCATTACATATCAAATGAATGTTATCATGAACCAGTGGCTGGTTCCCTCTTTCGGAAACATCCATGATTTTCAGCCGGTGGAATCCCATCCAGCCTTCATCCTGCAAATCGACAATTACAGTATTATCAGGTCCCCTGTATTTTACTTTCTGAAATTCGCCTGCTACCTGCAATCTGAGTTTTTTATCGCATCCGGAGTAAACTGTAAATCCGCACATAGTTGTTCTTTTTTAAATGTAGTTCTTTATTGGGGGATCGGGGGATCACGGGATCACGGGATCGAGGGATCACGGGATCGAGGGATCACGGGATCACGGGATCGAGGGATCGAGGGATCGAGGGATCGAGGGATCGAGGGATCGAGGGATCGAGGGATCGAGGGATCGAGGGATCGAGGGATCGAGGGATCGAGGGATCAGATTAAACACATACCCTAAATAAAGAACTACTTTTTATCTTATAAAAATTTACTTTATGATGCGAAAATAATCATTTTATAATTTAAAACAAATTTTATCTTATATTTTTAAATATTTATTTTATTTTTACTTTCTATTTAATATATTTATAATCTTTTTACTTACATATTGATATTTATTAAATGTAAATTAACAGTAGTGGGTAACAAAATGAAACAGGCGGGTTGGACTGAAGAAAATTGTTTTGTTAATAGGTAGTTTATAAATATTGGTATCAGAGTGCATTCTCGGAGTTAAATATTAATACTAATTAATACTAAAAAATAATCATTCTCAAATCAGGTATTTTGAATGTTTTACAAAAAAAATAACATGGAAATAAGGGCTGATATATATTCCGGAGACAGTAAAGAAATTTTAAAGTCATTGACTGAAAACTCCGTTGACCTGATAGTTACTTCTCCACCGTATGCAGACCAGCGAAAACAAACATACGGTGGTATTGATCCTGACAATTATGTTGAATGGTTTTTACCAATTTCCGAACAACTCCTGAGAGTACTAAAACCTACAGGAACTTTTATTCTTAATATAAAGGAAAAAGTAGTCAATGGGGAACGAAGCACATACGTCATGGAATTAATTTTAAAAATGCGCAAACAAGGATGGTTATGGACAGAAGAATTTATCTGGCATAAGAAAAATTCATACCCCGGAAAATGGCCAAATCGTTTTCGTGACGCTTGGGAAAGATTACTTCAATTTAATAAAAACCGAAAGTTTAATATGTATCAGGATTTCAAAACCACCACCAGCTTCTGCGCCCCATGTGCCCCATACACCAGGCTTTGCTCAATGTCAGCAGTCTTTGACGGCCCGGAAATAAATAAACCAAAACCTATAGAATTCAGATCAATCCTGTTATATGCTTCATGCATATCATAAACCAACTGATCTTTATCGAGTTTAATGATTATTTGCTGAGTGATGAAGGGCACTAACCGGTTTGGAAAATTTGAATCATCAATCCATACAGCCCCGTTCTCACTCACCCCGAACTGGGCTTCCAGAATTATAGTTTCAAGGCTATCAAGTTTTTCTTTCGGACAACTGGTTGAGTATATTTCCCGGGATTCCTTCCTGCTGAAGTCCACTGCAGAAGGATAATGCTCACCCAGCCAACCATTTATTTCTTCCACATCCTTTAACTCAATAAATTCTCCCCCACTCTGTCGCAGGTTCTCTATAAAAATTTTCTTTAAATCTTTTGTGCCGGTAATTTTCTTTTCCGGCAAATCTTCCGGCAGCAATTTTGAAGCCGGGGAATTTTGCCGGATCTTATTTAATATTTTTTCCCTGCTCATGATTTTTTCTTTATGCTTAAATCAATAATTTAAATTTTTTTCAACTTACTAATTCTAACGCGTTGTGCGATTGAATTTTGTTAATATCTATTTAATAAAAAGATTATGCATATTACTGGATATCAGTAATTTAAAGGGATTGTTTTATCATAAAAATTTCCTAAACATGCACAATCTCAAGACTAATTTCGACAAGATTTTTAACATTACAAAATTTTTTTTCATGATTCAATCGATGCTGTTTACAACTTTTGTTTTTATCCAAGAAAATCTAATATGTCTGATTGTGAAATAATTACATAAGCTATTCTGGGAGAATCTATCATTCAGAAATAGTCATTAGTCTCACCGGCCCCATAAGCCCCGATTCCAGCAGTGGTGTATCTTCCCTGAAATAGTTGAACGTGGTAAACGTGTATCTGTGCCGCGAAGGCCGGGGTTTACCTTTCAACAGCCAATCGGGCACTTCGGATATATTTCTTCCAGCCAGTAAGTCACCTCTTAAATCCGGGTAATTCAGACGGAAATAGCTGTTTATTCCCCAGTTAACATCTGCCGGTTCCTGTTCATCCCCTATCAGCCGGTTGGCCCAAAGATTGGTTACCTTAACCGTAAGGGTATTGGCGCCCAGCCTGGCCGCACCCGAAACATCCACCCTGAACGGCGGCTTCCACAATACCCCAAGAGAGTGGTCGTTCACCTCCACTTCCGCCAGGTTTTTCACCCGGCCCAGGTCCAAGCAGAGCGAAGATGGTACTTCCCCAAGCTCAAATGAGGTTGCATAAACCGCTGTGCCGGAGTAATACTTAATCCCCGGTACATGGCTCGTTGCCCAGTCCTGCAGGGTGTCGAATACCACCTCTGCCGGGCCGCCCCAGGTCGTGTCAAAACGAACCGTCCACGGACCTGGTATGTCCCCTGCCGGTGAACATACAGACCAATTGGCCGCCGAACTGCCTTCCCTGGCAGCCGTAGGCCGGCTGAACACCACGAACACAGAACCATAAGCGTCCAGCTTCACGGGTATACGGGTTAACCCGTCTCCCATCGTGAACGATCCTGCCTCCACCATGCTGCCTGTGGACGCGTCCCAAAGTTCGGGTTGTTTCCCGGTGACGCGAAACACACATTCCACTACCCTCTCCTCTCCCTGCTGGTTGGAAAGAAAATACACGTCTTTCCCGTCTATGACCCTGTGTACCCACAGAATATCTTTCTCCCCGGTCGAAAAATCAGGCAACATACCTTTCTCCTCCAAAACTACTGACAAAGGCAGGTCACGCACCAAACCTCCACTGAAAAGCCTTTCCGATATTTCCCGTACTTCCTGGTCACAATCGGGGTAATCCTGAAGGGAAGGGGAGGAAACAAAAGGCTTCCCGAGAACCGTAACGCCCCCTTCTGCAAGAGACCTGATCTTGCGCGCAACCTCCGGGCGGAGGATGCTGTCGCTTACTACCAATACGCTGTATGCCCTCCCTTGGGGAAGGGCTAGTTTGCCATTTTTGGCCTCCGTCAGGCTGATCAACTGTGCCTCGCTGCATATATCGGACTGGTAACCGGAAGGTATATCTTCAGGAAGTCTTTCAAGGCTCAGGATGTCACGTACCATTTCCCCCTGCTGCAGGAGGTACTGGCAACGGGAAAGGTAATCAAACCATACTTTCGACTGTTCCCACCAGGTCTGGAAGCGGCCGAACTGGGTGCCCCAAAAATACATACTCATACCCGGACGGTAGCGGTCGTCCCAGGGCTGGTGGGCCGTAGTATGTAATACCAGCCTGTTGACGCCCAGGGCAAAAGCCCTGTCGGTGATGGCCTTCAATGAAAAGGGATCGTTTTCCCACCTGGCATGTTGGGGCCATCCGGTAAATGCTTCCGACGAAACGATTTTCTTACCCAATACATTGGCCGAAGCAGTTACATTCACAACCCTGAGCCATCCCCTATGGACAGGAAGAACCCAGAACTCGGCCATGAGTATATCGGCATGCGCCGCGACATCATAATGGTTGTATGGTCCATTATACGGCTCCAGTGCAAATTTTAACCCGTGACGCCGGGCCAGCGTGGCAAAATGACCGTAGTAATTTTCATCATACAGCCCGGCAATAGTCCTGCGCATATCGTTCCTGAACCGCTGGCTTAGATCTTCGCTTTCCACCGTTTTATCTGCCCATGCCGGCAGCCACGGCAAAGGATCGTAACCCCTCCTTTGTATGAACTCCTCCCTGAACCCCGGTGTCCAGTCCTGGTTCCGCGCCTCGTAACTGTCAATGAGGACCTGCTGTACACCATCCCCCGCCTGCTTAAGGTATAACGCGGGGTAACTTTCGAAAAACACCTCAAGAGCCTCTTTCGACATCTTGTCGCACTCCAGTCCCGTACCCTCAGGGGGTGCAGGGTGGTTCGTCTTGCCCGTGGTGGTGTGACCCACCCGCATTACTGTCCATGAGCCTGTGGGAACATCCCAATCTAACATGCCGGCAATGTCCATGTGTCGGGAAACGTCCGAAACCCTGTCAAGTGCTATCTCTCCACCGGATTTCAAAGGAAATGCCAGAACCACAATGTCCCGGTAATAATCATACTTCGGGTCCACCTGTGGCCGGGGCAAAACATCCCTATATCGCGAAGGACCGGTAACCGTAACCTCCGACCACACCAGCTTCTGCATGGAATGTTCAATCGGTACCCCCGGGCTGCCGCTCGTGGCAAATCCGGGACAATTATGAAAACCATACTCCAGACCCAAGCGGTTGGCCTCTTCCCTGGCAAAACGGACAAGCTCCCAGTGACCTTCTGACATGATCTCCACAGGGCCTTTTATCTGTCCCTTGTGAAAATCAAAATGGTACAGGCCACCCAAACCCACACGCTTCATAGCCTCCAAATCGGCCGTAATGCCTTCTTTTGAAACAAACCCGTTGACCCAGTGCCACCACGTCCAGACAGATGCCTCAGCCGGAGGACAGGCAAAACCTTTGCGCAAAGTAACATCCGTCCCTTGCCTCTGACACGAATAATACAAGGACAAAAAGAGAACAGAAATGATCGGTAATAAAAATGTTTTTTTCATAAGGTTTTGTTATTTTATCATTATTGTCCGGTAAAAAAATATTTTAGTGACACCATTGTTATTTTATTTTTTTAGTCCTATCCTATTAAACAAGGTATATTTATTTCCTTCCGGTCCAATCCTGTGCCGAAAGTGCACAAAATCACCCGGATCAAAAGGAAACGTATATTGAAAATATACCTGCCCACAGAAATGCTGCCAATAGGGATTTTCCAAATACCGCTCCAATACTGTCTCATCTCCCAAATTATACATCTGCTTCAGCAATAACAGTCCAACTATGGTCCGAATGGGAATCGAGGGACGGCCTACTTTCCAATAAAGAGGGGTAAATTCTTTCTCCAGGCTTGCTCAGTCTATCTGTTGGGCTACCATTGAAGATTACTCACTATCGTTACCAATGACAGTGACCTTGCTTACAATAAGGAGATATCTCGCTATCGCCCGATATGACAGGTTTTTTTTACCTTAGTGGGGGCTGTTTCATAAGTCAAAATAAATTTAACCCTGTCTGCCGACAGGCACGGCATAAAGTACACCAAGGTCAACACAAAGCACACAAAGTATTATTAATCAAGAATATAAACTTAGCGTACTTTGTGTGTACTTTGAAATTTTAGCTTATACTTTCTTTTTCAAACATAATACCTTCGTGGCAAAAAACATTTATGAGACAGCCTTTGTTATGACCTGGAAACATGTCATCCCGAACGATAGTGAGGGATCTCTGATAATTAACACGCTATGTCTATAAGTTTTATTTATGAGTACTTATATAACTCCTTTTATACCATTCTTTAAACGATTCTCCGGAAACCTCAGGTAATTCCCTACCCCTTCCCCAGACATTAATACGATGATATATAATCCTGCGGGGCAGATTCCTGATCGCCCACCTTGCCACTTTCCCTGAAAAATCATACCATCTGCTTCCGGCAAAGATCCTTCCGGCAATTCTTAAGGGAATATTTTTAAATGCAGAGAATTTTTTCTTCTGCGATATTTCTTGTCTCCAGGAATAAATTTGTTGCTGGATATCAATCTTTACCGGGCAGATATTTGTGCATGATCCGCATAATGAGGAAGCAAAGGGTAGATCCTTATATTGTCTGATATTTATATGTGGGGCAAGAACACTACCAATCGGACCTGGTATGACGTACCGGTAACTATGACCCCCGCTTCTCCTGTAAACCGGGCACGTGTTCATACATGAACCGCAGCGGATACATTTCAGGGAATCACGGAATGTTTTATTTCCCAGTCGTTCAGCCCTCCCGTTATCTACAATTACTATGTGCATGTCACTTCCTTCCCGCGGTTCCAGGTAATGTGATGTGTAGGTTGTTATATGTTGCCCCGTGGCACTTCTTGCCAGTAAGCGGGTAAAAACACCCAAATCCATGGTTCGGGGAATAATTTTTTCTATTCCCATGCAATGTATCTGAACAGGAGCAGCATGCACTCCCATATCGGCATTACCCTCATTCGTACAAACAACAATAGCGCCTGTTTCAGCAACAGCAAAATTCACTCCTGTAATAGCCACTTCAGCTGTAAGGAACTTCTGTCTTAAATGTACACGGGCAGCAGCAGTGAGGTAGTGAGGATCCGACACTCCTTTTTCAGTGTTAAGTTTTTCATGAAAAAGCTCCCCGATTTCCTCCTTTTTAAGATGAATGGCCGGTAATACTATATGACTCGGAGGTTCCCGGCGAAACTGAATTATCCGTTCCCCCAGGTCTGTGTCAACTATTTCAATACCTGATCTTTCAAGGAAAGGATTTAGACCGCATTCTTCCGTGAGCATTGATTTGCTTTTTACAACCCTGATAGCCTTATTCTTATTAATTATCTGAAGAATTATTTCATTGAATTCAGCTGCATCAGCAGCCCAGTGAACCTGTACTCCATTTGCAACGGCCTTCTCTTCAAATTGCAATAAATACCTTTCCAGGTTGGACAGTACATGGTCTTTGATTTTCGAAGCCTCTTCCCTTAATTCCTCCCATTCAGGAACCGTTGCAGCCACTCTGTCACGCTTCTGACGAACCATCCATAAAGTCTGGTCGTGCCAGTCGGAACGCTCCCTGTTTGCCAGGAAGTTAGCTGTAATCTGAGCATGTGCATTCATAAGCTGTTGCTGTTTAATATTTCAGCTATATGTACTACCTTAATATTCATTTTTTGCCGGCGGATAATTCCTTCCATGTGCATCAGGCATGACATATCAGTGGCTGTGATCACTTCAGCACCATTGTGCTGATGATCCTCCACCCTGGCTGTTCCCATTCTTACAGACACTTCAGGTTCAAAAACAGAAAATGTACCTCCAAATCCACAGCATTCATCTTCACGGTCAAGCTGGATAATTTGTATCCCGCTTGCTTTTTCCAGCAATTTATGAACTTTGGAGTACCGATCAGCAATTATCTCTGAAGATTTTCCAAGTTTAAGACCTCTCAGCCCATGACAACTTTGATGGATCCCAACTTTATGAGTATAATTAATTTTCAGATCATCCATTTGCAATATATCCACTATAAATTCGCAAAGTTCATAAGTATTATTTCTTACCTTGATTACTTCCTCTGTTTGTTCCAGTATATCATAATGTTCACGTACATGATACACGCAGCTTCCCGAAGGGGAAACCACATAATCGAACCTGCTGAAATTCCGCACGAAATTCCGGTATACCGGGATAGCTTCTTTTTCTGCACCAGTGTTGGCTAAAGGTTGTCCACAACAAGTCTGTTTAAGGGGATATTCAACCTGGAGCCTAAGTTTTTGAAGCAGTTCAAGGGTAGCAATACCAACCCCGGGATAGAACTGGTCGATGTAACAGGGGATAAAAAGACCTATCTTCATTGAAAGAATACCTGGTTTAAATCAATTACGAAGATACTGATATTAATTAACTAATAAATTCTTTAAGGCTCCTAAAAATGCAGCATGATCAATGCTTTTTACAACAGTTACTTTCTCAAGGCTTCCAACTTCATTCTTCAATCCATTGTTCAATATATTTTCCATGTGATGGAAAGATCTGGATATTTGTCCGCCAAAGAGCAAACACTGAATGTTATTTTCTTTAAGTATTGCTTTTAATACATCTACCAATATATCAGAAACAATATGAAATGTTTGAATAGCATTTATATTTCCTTTATCCGCCAATTGTCCAATATCTGAAACTTTAATGTTATTAATATCAGTTACTCCGCTTAGTTCACCATAAATTTTCAGAAATCCTCTCTTAGAAGTATAATCTTCCAATATCCCGTGCTTATAAGGAAGTCTGAATATTGTAATTAAAGGACCGCCCATGTTATTGAGCTGAAGTTTTCTGTCCTTACAAAAAGCAAAACCTAAACCTGTACCAATTGTAATTACAGCTGCATTAGAAAAGTCAGAAGCATTACCCTTCCATAGCTCTCCTGCCAGAACAGCGCTTGCATCATGAATAAAACGAACAGGAATACCTGGTGGTACACCATCAATATTACTTATAATTTGACGCAAATTGATTCCATAAATACTATTAAATTTATGTTCCATAAGCGGTATTCCTTTTTCATAATTGAAAGGACCCGGAGTAGCAATCCCTATTCCGGCCAATTTCAGATTTCTTTCTTTAGAATATTTAAGACTATGATTTACAATGTCGTATATTGCCTGTAATATTTTATCCTGCGTATTGTTAGAAAATGATTTAGTTATAAAATCAGATTTATCATACACACTACCTTCTTTATCAAGTAAAGCCGATTTCAGATAAGTCCCCCCTACATCAATTGTTAAATAAGCCATTTTATTACTATTTATCTTTAAGCATAGTTTTATGGATACAAACAGGTTGGTTGCCGAGATTAATGATCCTGTATTTACCAACATTGGCAGGTACAATAACCACATCAAGATAATTCTGTTTATATGATAATCCGGGATCTTTAACTGATTGAACAATGACTTTCTCACCATCAACCAGGTTTATCACATGAAATTTTCCTTTTGTATCGTCTTCAATTGACTTGTTAAATTCCAATCTTCTCAAAGTAAAATACAAAAGATCATGTTCCCCGACAATATACTCTGCCCAGCCATCGCCGCTTCGTATCAGCCCTGGTGGTTGTATTAAGTTTTTTTTAACCCATGATGTTGTCCTCTCTTTGCGTAAAACATTTTCTCCATGCCATGTATGAATTGGCCTGGGGATTCCGTCAAGGTCTTCACGCAAATAATCATACATTTTATAGGTATAGGATCCCACTGTAAGGCTTCCGATTTCAAGAACCACCTGGTTTCTTCCCGAAGAATGTATAGTACCAGCCGGAAGAAGGAATTGTATTCCCGGTTGTGATTTTTCAAAATTAATGTATTTTTCGTATTCAACCGGAGTGAATTCTTTTTCAGATATTTTAACTTTCTCAATAAATTCATCCGGGTTAATGCCTTCTTTAAAACCAATAAATGTTCTTGCCCCATGTCCGGTGGCAATTACATAATAACTTTCATCCTGCCTCCCATGTTCATTGTAATTATCAATGTTATAGTCATGTCCCGAATGGACCTGAATGGACATGTTGCCGCTACTATGGAAAGTATCATCATAGTTAAAACGGACTGGAAAATATCCGCCGAATTTTTTCACACATTCATCCCCCATCAGGGCTTTCCCTTCTTTCTGCACAAAAGTAAAGAAAGGAAATTCCAGAAGTTGTTTCCCTGCCTGAACAAGAATGCTTACTTCCAGGGGTATCAGGTCAAACACCCAGGCACAATTACGCATATCTTCCGGTAAATTACGTATCTTTTTTACATATTGTCCTCCCCATATTCCCTCAATGTAAACAGGTTTACAGCGTAAAGGATATCTGACCAGAACGGACATAACAGAATTAAAAGTTGCACGCGGAAGGAGTTTAATGTTATCCGGTTCATCACTGATGCAATAGAAATCGATGGCATCATCATGTAATAAATCCCATCTCAGATGGCCGGCTACTTCAAAATCAACATAATAGCATCTTCTTAATAAAGTTTTTATTGGTTTGGCAACATTATCCCCGATATTAGCAAACCTTCCTTTTTTTGCTCTTAATATAACCTCTTTAGGTGTAATATCAAGATATGATATTATATCATAGAAAGGACGCAATAACCTGATGGTACATCCATAGCCATAGATTATCGTTACTTTCTTATCATTTTTGTTATTTTTTGATTTTTGCAGGATGTCTATAAGAGAATCTAACTTATGATCATCTAATAATAATTCAAATCCTTCTTTAAATAATTTTCCAAAAAGTAAAACAGGATCCTTTTCTTTGTCCTCAGGCAGATAAGGGATAAGTTCTTTATTCAGTTGTTCCGAACCTTTATAGACGTGTGAAAAATCCATTACTGAGACCTCAATAGAGCTCATTTTCAGATTTCCGGAAATGATATTAACCATCTGATCAAATTGTGCTCCGATATATCCATCTAATGCAAGAATTACTTTTTTATCCGGATTCTCTTTTGATTTTTTTATTATTGTTTCACTTAAACATCTGGCGGATTGTACAGTTCCAGAGATAATGGAATCTATAAATTTTTCCGATAATTCAGGTCTGTTGACGGCACTGTAGTCATCATAAGGATGTGGGTTAAACATAAAACTCATTTCCGGTTTCCTTCCTTTCTAAATAATTTGGTGATATTCAAAATTCATTATCTCTGCGAGCATGGACAGTTCTTTAAGGTAATTACCTTCAACTACTGCAAAGTGTTGTGTTGTCCCGATGTTAAGGATTTTTTCAAACAATTCCTTCACCGGTAACTTAGGTCTGAAAATACCATGAGAATAACTGGCAAACAGGTGATCTCCTTCAATAGCGTCAACCAGGGTAGCGACCAATTTGAATTTCCCATTATTTTCAGAGATCTGTGCCATAGTTTTTAAACCTGGAGGGATCCTATACCATGCAAACGGAGCACCTGCATATTTGTAATTTGTTTTAGCAAACCGCACATCACGGGCAATCAAAACATTTCCTGAAAAATCAGGATCATTATGATCATTTGGACCTGCATGCCCTCCGGCAAAAGTATTATCAGCAGCTTCGATATGAAAAGGTTCAATGAAATTAACATGTTTACCGCTTAGCAATTTCATAATAAAAGTTATGATTCCCGCTCCAACATCAGCCTCTGGTACCAATACAGAAATATTACCATTAAAAGAAGGATGATAAAATCCCGGACGAAGTCCTATGAGTTTAAACATAGCAGGATCCACATCATTAAAAATCATCGCATCAATACCCTGCCGTTCTGACAATTTTGCCAGTCCGAGGGAAGCCCTTACAGACTCAAAAAATTTATCTTTATCTACATCTTCCATGATGCGGTGTTTCGATATTAACTCATCATAATAGTTTGTAGTTTCAGTATCATTGGTATCATTGATTTCATCAGCCAGTGTGGAATATGAGATGAACTTTATTTCAGGTCCGATCCTTGCAAAAATGTTGTATGGATCAATATACGTTGACCACATTAATTCATTATAATTAGCTAAGAGGCCAAATTTAGCCTGATGAAGTATGCTTTTTACTTTTGCAGCTTTTGAAAAAGACAATATCTGGCTAATTAGTTCCTCCTTGTTTCCTATTATTATTTTTATATTTTTTCTGTTAAGTCTGGGAACCGAGCCTGCAGCTTCCAGAGATCCCACCAATGTTCCTGAACATAAAAATTCAATAAAGTCATCCTCATTCATCGTGTCCCTGAAGGTCATTTTCTCCTTTACCGGATTAACAAATATAATTGGCACGGAAGGCATGTCACGAAGGAAACGGATCCATGCAAAATCCTCTGACCAGGATAAAAATTCAGCGATAATGAAATCAACTTTTTCATTATAAAAAATATCCATTGCATTCTGCATTTCTTCCCGTTCATAAACTATCCCCGGATGAACAATCCGGATGAATTGCTGCAAAGTATCCATAATATCAGCCACTTCAACTTCCTTTCGGTCATTATATTTCCCCCGTTTTAATCCTTCACCTAAATTCTTGAACCTGGGAGAACCTAATAAAAGTAAGCCGGCTTTCGCTGTTTCATTTTTCTTTGTAAAACTGCTCATTATAAATTATTTAATATGGTTTTGTCGATCTCTCCTATAATCTTATTGTTTTGATCGATTAATACAACCGATAAACAGGTTGCCCCAGCAAGCAACAACCTGTTTTTATCTAATAAAATTTCTATGTTAATTCCTTCAAAAGGATTAACTTTCTTCTCATATGGTGTGCAATTATTTTCAATATTGGTTCCCGGTTTGTCATTTAATATGATTTTTATCGTTCCATTTATAAAAACACCATATTTCCCTGTGATTTTAACCCTTTCTCCTTCAATTTTGACATTTAACGGTGATGCGATTACCCCATACTCATTTACATTTTGTATCTCCTCATATATGGGAATTGTACATACTAACATCCGGTATTCATACTTAAGGCTTTTTCCCGGAGTTATTAATCCTAAAGGAGATAACAGCTCCATCTCTATATAAGGAGGATTAAGATCAGTGTCATTTTGAAATTCCGTAATTTTATTCCTTGAAAAAATATTGCCTCTTCCCTGGGTCCATATTTGAACAGTGGTATTATCGGGATAGTGTTTGCGTTTTTGAAACCTGTATTTAAGAATAAATGTTCTTCCTGTTTTTTTATCATTAAAAGCTACCCAGTTTAAATTACTGTCTAATCCTATTTTCCCCACAAGATATTGGTAATCAACGATCAGGTTCCCGTATTTATTAAATTTGAATTGCGGATTATTAACTAAGCCATGCATTACCGAATATCCTTTTTCAAATTTGCTTTTTTTATTTTTAGGGCATTCAACCTGGTACCTGTTGTGAAAATCATCTGCTGAGATGTTCATTTGACAAACAGGCCACACTGACCACTTCCTGGGAATACTACTTTTATTGTGAAAAGCCGCATTAATTATAACTTCTGAAGAATCTTTCTGCAGGGAGATATTTCTTTCTATTTGAATCCCGGTATAAGTATCAAATGGACTAAGCAGGGTGATTTCGCTATTTTTTCTATTATTTACATGGAATGAATATAATCCGCTGTCAAGAATAGGGTCGGGAGGGCCGGGCCATTGTTCTGAGGAATTCCATCCCTGTGGAGCAGGCCATATTTTCTCTCCGCCAAAATTCAGCCAGGTTCCGTTCTGACCCAGACGGGATGCATCAGGTTCCATACCTGCAAGAGAAGGATTAACGAAAAGATACTCATAATTATCCATCTTCAGTTGAATAATTCTTCCTCCCAGTTGTGGAGCGACAAAAAGCTTTATCCACTCGTTTTCAAGTACCCGTATATCCCAATTTCTATATTTTCCTGAAGTGACAAGCATTATTATCCGTTTAGTTACCTCTTGCTTTATTAAAATCCTTCATAAAATAAAATTTATAAGCTATCAATAAAAGTATACCGCAGAAAACCCAGATAACTGCCAGGGAAGTAATTCCAAATGAAAGACCCAGCATGGGTTTTAAGAAGCCTAAAATGACAGGTGCCAGTGAACCGATAGCAAATCCGGTCATAATCATGACCCCGGATGCAGAAGAGTGATACTTCTCCGGGATAACATCAAATAATATAGCATATGTGTTGGCATCAAAAAAAGCGCGGGCAAAACCAAAACCGGCAAATCCTATATAAATAGTAAGCAGAATTCCGGAATGTCCCATTAAAACAATAAAAGGGACAGCGAACAACAATCCGAAGCCCTGCATAAGTAATCTTGCAGCCGGATACTTCCTGGCGACTTTATCAGAATAATTACCCGCAATAATTACTCCCGCAAAAGCAAACAAGTGAGTATAAAACATGGAGTGAAATCCTGCCTGAGAAAGGCTCATGTTGAAATTTTCATATAAGTATGTCGGCATCCAAGTTAAATAACCTGTCAGAACAAAAATTAAACCGCTGAAAGCTATTGTAAGGATCAATGCAGTAGGTGTTCTGAAAAGTATTTTAAATCCGTCGAAAAAATTAATTTTCTCCTTCTTAGTGATTATCACGTTACTGTCTTTTTTATCTTTCAATCTGAAAATCATTATTATTCCATGAATAACACCAATTGCTCCAAATACATAAAATGCACTTCTCCATCCCCAGCGTTCTCCAATATATCCGGCTAAATACCCACTAAGTATTATCCCCACGTAGTATGAAGTTTGATGTATTGACATGGCAAAGGAACGGGTTTCCTTATGATAGCTTGCCAGCAAAGCATAGTTTGGAGGCCCGAAAAATGCCTCACCACCCCCGGTTGCTATACTACGCATTAGAATCAACATTAGCATCCCGTTACTCAGACCAGTAAACATAGTAGCAATACTCCAGAAAATGATGCTGGATACTACTACCCATTTGCGACTGAAAATATCCCCGACATACCCTCCAATAGGAACGAGAAGTGCAAAAACAAGGTTAAAAATCGCGGCTATCATTCCTACCTGAACATCAGATAAATGAAGATCATCTCTGATTAAAGGAAGAACAACGTTAAACACTTGTCTGTCAGCCTGGTTGAGGAAAAAGGCAATCCAGAGCAGGGCTAATACTTCCCATTTATACCTGTTTCCTAAGTTCATAATAAGAAGAAAAGTTTAGTTGAGTATACATGTTAACAATTCTCATTCCCATTGCATTACCCTAATTTTTAGATACAAATAATATGTTTGGTGTAGTGTGGTGCAAATATAAAAAATATATTTATAATATCAAATAGAATAGTTAGGTAATATCTGATAATCCAGGTAGTTTTTCGAACCCAAATTCTTGTCTTAATCGCTATATTCTATTTTTCCATTTTTGTCAATTATCTGGCTTTCTGCTACAACTTTTATGGGTCCAAGCATTCCGGACGGTAGCAGAGGTGCGGAACTATCATAATACCTCCAGGAAGTAAAGGTATATCGTCCCTGAGATGGACGTGGCTGATCATTCAGTAACCAATCGGGCAGATCTTTTAATCCTCTGCCTTTGGTTTTTTCATCGTAGCCACCCATTCTCCTCCCTCCCTCCTGATGGTTTGAAAACCACAAGTCAGGTCCTACAATATCACAATCCTCCGGTTCCTGCTCGTCACCGATAAGGCGGTTTGCCCAGGTGTTTGCTACTTCGACCTCAAGGATATTTCCTGATTCTTTCATCAGATCAGAAGGAATCTCGACTCGCCAGGGTGCGCACCAAACATATCCCAGATCTGAACCGTTTAACTTTACCTGTGCCAGGTTTTTTATTTTACCCAAGTCAATCCATGTTTTCCCAACACTTTCTGCCACGGGCAATGTGGGAGCATCAAAGCTGGCACTGTACAATGCAATCCCGCTATAGTAACGAATGCCCGGTTCCGCGTGGGAAGTCCAGTCCCCCAGTTCATCAAAGACAACCGGATCAGCCGGACCGCCCCATGCAGGATCGAAAGTAACCTTCCATGGACCTTTAATTTCGAAAAGTGTCTTAACATCCGGATGGTTATTTCCGTTTGATAAGGGTTTCTTTCCCCCGCCATTATCCGTGAACACTATAAAACCGCTCTGGCGCGGAAAAAAGTTAAAGGGGATCACTGTGTACAAGCCTTCCTGTTTGTATTCAGGCAAGGGCCGGGACTTCCCGGTAACTGGGTCCCAAAATTCCGGTATGCGTCCGCTGACCCGAAATGACAGCCTGGTTTTTAATTCCTGGTCTCCTGAATAGGCCACAAACCAGAATTCGGTTTTGTCTGTTCGCCGGTGCATGGCATTTATCAATGAGGCCTCTCCTGAGTTTGTACTGCATTGGAAATCCGGTCCGCCCAGCAGATCGTCCAGGTGCTTTTCTGCCGGCTTTCCCGTAAGAACCTTGCCTCTCCCAATGTTTTCCTCATTCCATATCTCATCAATGAGCTTTTTTATTTCCTGGTCAACATCGGGGTAGTTTTTCAAACTGGGTGAACAGGCAGGAGGAGACTCACCGATCAGGGTGGCGCCGGTCTCGACCATTTCACGTATTTTCAGAAGGGCATCCGGCTTTATCGGTTGATCCGGGTTCAGGACCAGAGCGGAGAAACTGTTTCCGTTGGGAAGCGTAATCCGGCCATTTTTTACGATAAGTCTTGTCATCAGGGCATCATCATTCAGCGTTACCTGGCGGTAAGGACCTGTAAATCCGAATTCCTTAGGTATGGATTCCTTTTTCGGAGGATATCTCAGAACATCGATCACAGGCAATCCCTGACGCAGCATATACTGGCATCGTGCCAGATATCTGTGCCAACCCAAAGAGATGGGCCACCAGGTCAGGTGACGGTTGAACTGCGTTCCCCAGTAGCCCATGGTTAATCCGGGTTTGTGCCGGTCATCAAAGGGATTATGAATAAAACTGTGAAAGTAGAAATGATTGATACCTTCACTGAAGGCTATATCCCCGTATAGCTTCAGCATCCATGGATCGTTTCGCCAGGCACTCTTATTCGGTTCAGCTGTGAAAGCCTCAGCCCAGACGACATCCAGATCATACAGGGAAGCGATTCCTGGGGCGGGCCCCATGGTACTTTTCTCCTCCAATACAGACCTGCCAGCCCAAAACTCATTTCCCGGCCATAGAGACATAGAACCGGAAGTACGCCAGTCGATCTGCGCTCCAAAATAAGGTTCAACCATCCAATCCAGATCATATGCATCTCCCAGCCGGCGTAGTTCTCCATGGAACCGCTCTGCCCACAATTCACTGATTGTTTGCAGCATATCATACCGAAAACGCCTGGTCATGTCCTCCCTGTCGATTACCAGCTTTTTATTCTTCCAGGCTGGCAGCCAATATGCACAATCGTATCCTCTGCGCCGCCGAAACTCTTCCCTGAAATCCTTTCCGAAGTCCTGGAATGCAGCTTCATAGCTGTCAGTTTCAAATCCTTTAAAGGAATTATATCCTTTGGCTCTTGCTTCATGATAGATACGCCCTACAATACCATCGAAGACCATTTGAACAGCTTCAGGATCCATCCGGTCACATTCCAGACCAGACCCTTCTATGGGTGCAGGATGATTCTTTCCATTCTCTGAGGCAAGTCCGAAACGAATGAGTTTCCATGATCCTTCCGGAACTTCCCAGCTGAGGTTTCCATCAGTTGTCATCATTTTCGAAAGGTCTATGATCTCATTGGAGGATATTATCTTATTATTATCCCTGAATGGCAGAGCCAGAAGAATCACATCCTGGTAATAGGGATCGGTCACGAAAGTTTGCTTTTTGAAGTCATCGCTCCATTCCGGTATCTGATTGCCACCTTCTATTCCTCTTTTTTGGGGGGCCTTCGGAACGGCTGTATCAAACTGTTTTGGCCCATGAATGATCGTGTCCTTTGCAACCAGAATTTTCAATCCTTTTTCCGGGGTTATCCAGGGTGCTCCGCAATGGCTCCAGCCTGGGCACATAAAAAGAGAGAAATTCAGTCCAAGCCGGTCGCACTCCCCTATAGCATAATTGACCATTTCAAACCACTCGTCACTCAGACATTTCACCTTTCCCGGATAATCCCGGTACGACCAGCGTTTGGGGTATGGACACTGGTCTGGCATCTGGATCATCATTACGCCTCCGAGCCCAACTGCGCTCATAGATTCCAGATCTGCAGTGATGCCCTCCTTACTAATGAGCCCCCCCATCCAATTCCACAGCACCTCCGGACGGCACTCATCCGGTGGATATATAAAACTTTGCCTGAGCTGATCCGGATGAATATTCATTTTGTGAGAATTTTCTGTTCTTACGCAGGAATAACAGATGATAAGCCCGGATATCAGGATTGCAAATATTATTTGCAGGGACAGATGTTGAAAAAGTGTTTTCATACCTTTAAGTTTTTTTTAATGGTTGTATGTAACCTCCACATTTTTATTCATGCAGTTTACTCACTTCGTTCGTGAGATCGCTACGCTAAGTTGCGTTTGCTGCAATCATGGAGGTTTCATAAGTTGATCATTTTAAAAAATTATAAATTTAATACTCGCTGATATTCGTGGTCTTATATCATATATCTTTGCCGACTGGATATCACTGATAGTTTTTTGAAGTAGTTCTTTTTTTATGTTTGGCTTTATTTAATCACTTTATAATATAAAACATAGTTAGATGCGAACAGGATTTTAATGTATTTCAGTTCCACAGGTTCCCAATCCACCCCTGTAATAATTAAATTGGACATTGGGATGATCTGCTAATAAAGACATCGGTACTGCTGAGTCTGTTATTTTTTTCCCAATCATAAGAGCGGTCAGTCTTTGACCAAAAGGATTATCATGCATCCCTGCGTGCCAAATAGATACTTTCTCTGCTTTCCAGGTTTCTGCCGGACCTACTGTAATTGCTTTTGTTGGAATGCCGGTTACTACACCTCCTGCACTTGTACGTGCATTTTGCATACAGGTTACCGGGTGTAGATCGACAACACGGGTTGACAACTTTCTGAACTCCTCAGGTTTGGGAGGGGTATCTTTATATCTCCCTTCCCTTTTTACAGGATCGTTAAAAGCCCAGTGTTTTATATCGCCCTGCCCACCCTGCATGACGATGCAACGAATACCTTTATCCCAACTGCTGATATATTCGCTTGTACAGGCTTTTGGAAAATGCAGATTGGATTCAGGCATTCTGAGTTTTTTGTCAATCCGGTCAAAACACAACTCCCGGTCTGTCCTTTCAAAAGATATAGGGCTTTCAGGGCTGATTTCCTTTTCATCAATGAACCATTCGTCCATTTCCCAAAAATGAGCATTAGATAAATCCAGTTGTAATTCATTTACTAAGCGCGGAACCAAAGGCAATTGTTCGGTAGGACCAATGGGCCCGCAAATACCTGCCGGATTTGATGGGGTTGCCTGTTGCCATGCTGTAATGTATTCGAGTGCCTCAGCAAGATAAAAGTCTTCCAGCGTATCGTAAAATACAACCTTGAACCCAGGTCTTAAAAGTGCAAGCATATCTTTTGGTGTCAGATTTGCTGCATCATTCAGCAACTCATCATCCAGTGTGGTAAAATCCCACCATCCGGGCGCCAGCATACTTAATTTTCGTACCATTATATCTTTCTTTTATATGAAAAATTATTATTTGACCACGGTTAGTTCTCCGAGTATTTTTTCAGAATATTTTCCTGTGGATACCCGTGACCTAAGTGTTGCCGGAAGACTTCTGCATACTCAGTCCCGATTTCATTCCCTCTGTTTTCAGAAGGGATAAGGTTCCTGCGCACATTAATTCCGCATCATCGGTGTGTGTAAAAATGGCCAACACTTTTTTCCCATAATTAATTTTTATCATAGTATTAAGGTATTAAATGATTTTTTAATGATAAAACCATGCTACAGGGATTTCTTCAATCTTATTTCCATTATAATTACAACCGAGTTTGATTTGCCCCTGATGATTTGCTGTAAGATACTTCAGATTAAATCTGTGGTATCCCTTTTCAAGAGCAATTTTCCCGGTTTTCTGATAGTAATGGGGCAATTCAGCGTTATTATCAATAACATTCATTTCATCGATGTGAAGTATTGTTTTTCCTCTTGAAGAAGATAAATAAAAATCATATACAGCTTTATCCGGCACATTAATAAAACCTTCATAAACGATTGCAAGACAGCACCCTTTTTTTACTTCGGGAAATTTTACATTACCTGCAATCCCCGTCTTATCCGGATAATCTTTAATTTCTTCAACAGATAGTATTTCCCTTTCATAACAGAGATACCTGAGACCGGGTGTGACAGAATCTGTTTCACATGCATCTTCCCAATCCAACTTTATAAATTCGCCTGTATGAACGGCACTTATGCGGCCATTAGGCATAAATGTTCTTGATTTTAAAATCACAGGTTTCCTGCTTTCCAGATTTAAAGTTATGGGTTTTTTGTAAAGAGGTGAAGATTTATCTGGTTCGTTCCCGTCTGTAGTAAAACGTATTTCACTGTTATGAATCACATTAGTTAATGTTATCTGCACTTTCTCTTCCAGATAACGATTTATAAATCCATAATTGTCAGGATAATCAATACGGTAATTAATATTGTAATAATCCAGTCTAAGATATTGATCATCCATTCTTCTAAGAAAATCATCCCAGTTCTTTTGTGATTTATCCGACCAAAGAGCTTCCGACAAAGCTGATAACCGCGGGAATATCATATATTCGGCAATATCAGTATTTGGCATGTATTCAGTCCAGGCACATCCCTGTCCACCCAAGATAAATTCGGTTTCTGTTTCATTTAATGTATCCGGAACAGGATTAAAATTATAAACATCGCTTAACAAGTTACAATCATCACCTCCACCTGCAATAGGTTCCTCATATTTACCCTGATATACATAAAAATAGCATGGATTCCATGGGGCCATAATAGTATAATGATGAGCTTTTGCAGCTTTAATTCCACCATCCACTCCTCTCCATGACATAACTACAGAACGTTCAGGTAAACCACCCTCTATAATCTCTTCCCACCCAATAACTTTTTTACCTTTATTATGTAAGTAATTTTCAATCCGTTTAATGAAATAACTCTGTAGTTCATTTTCATCTTTCAATCCTTCTTCTCGTATTTTTCGCTGGCAATCCGCACAATTTTTCCAACGTGTTTTTGGAACTTCATCACCCCCAATATGAATATATTGCCCCGGAAACAACTGTATAACCTCATCAAGAATATTTTCCAGAAATTTAAAAGTTTTTTCTTTTCCCGCACAAAAAACATCATCAAAAACACCCCATCTTGTACCTACGCTAAAAGGTCCGCCTGTACATGAAAATTGGGGATACGCAGCCAGTGCTGCCAAACAATGCCCGGGCATCTCTATCTCCGGAACTACTGTAATATGTCTTTCCCGTGCATATTGAACAATATCCCTAATTTCTTCCTGTGTATAATGACCATTGTATTTCTCCCTTTTGTATTTAAAAGGATATTGGCCAGCGGTTTTGTTTAATGTACTATCACGCCAGGAACCAATTTCGATTAGTTTGGGATACTTTTGTATTTCAATCCTCCAACCCTGATCTTCGGTCAAGTGCCAATGGAATATATTTAGTTTATGAATTGCCATTACATCGAGCAAATTTTTAATAAAATCAATTGAAAAAAAATGCCGGCCTACATCTAAGTGTTGTCCGCGCCACCGAAATTGAGGATAGTCTTTGATTTCTATTGCAGGGACAGTGATTCGTTTATACTTTTTTGTCTCCGGAGGTAACATTTGTAAAAAAGTTTGTACACCATAAAATATACCGGCATCCGAAGGTGCTGTAATCTCCACTGTATTATTCCTTACTTTTAATAAATATCCCTCCTCGTTCTCCATTGAATCTGTTAAAAATAGGAGGATATAGTTATTATCGGGAACCTTCATTCCGATTTCGGTTTGAATGCCGTATTTATTTTCAATATAATTTCGCAAATAATCAGCAGACTGAATAAAATCATTATTTTCGATAATAATCTTTGTTTTCTGCCCTAACCTAAACTCACCACTTAGGGGTTTCTGACTGACAGGTTTTGGAATAATACTTATGTGTCTTTCTTCTATTCTACATCCGTTTATGAATAAAAATAACCATGAAAAAACAAATAAATATTTCTCAAATTTATTCATATAGTTACAATTTTGAGTCCACTACGAAAAGTGGACTCGGTTAAACAATAATTTTAAGCCTAATTGATTAAAATTTTTTAAAAATGTTTGATACCAGTTAAAAATTGTCTTAAAAATTTTTTTCCTAATGAGTTTGCATGCAAAAGTAAAGCGCCTTCAGTCATTATTATAAAATCGTGATTGATCTACCATGCTTTTTGCCTTGCTTTGTTAATTATTTGGAGTCGGTTCCTGGCATTGCTTAATCCGGGCTTGTGATCTGATTTTTCGAAAAGCATTGCCCTTTTCATTATTCCTGATTTAATAATATGCAACAATTGAATACTCCTCACCGGTACCCGGAAGATTGATTATTTCTTTACCAAAATCTTTCCAGACTTTGCCGTTTACTTCTACTCTGGATATATTCTTACCTTGAGGATGTCTTAATTTTAACTTAACAGCATATGGAGACTTTCTTATTGATGAAGAAATATTTGTTTTAATATATCCTTCTGATACAAATGATTCAATATTATAACTAAAAGGTCCAAAACAAGTTTGAGCTTTTTTTACTTCTATTTTCTTTCCATCTTCAAGCCATTTTTTTGGTACACCATAAGCCAGCCAGATTTCTTCTCTTTCTTCTTTTATCAGCATTTGATTAGTAACTCTTATTAGCTCTGATGTAGAATGAAGATGTGGTTGTCTTGCTGCATTCCAGGGTATGTTATGTCCGGTTTTAAAATTATCATGTTCCTGTGTTGAGTAAAGTTCCCTGGCCATACCATATGAAACCATGCCATAAAATGTCAGTAGAAATTTATTTATTCTGTTAAGTCTTATATTGGTAATACCATAGCCAGCACTAAAGTGTGCGCTATAGCCGTGTCTTCCTCCAAAACGCGCTATTCCTAATATCAAACTTTGCCTTTCCAGAAAATCAGGTATCCATTTTAGACGTTCATCATCTGTATCGAATATCTCAGATTCCAGCATTCGGGGGGAGAGTATATTATAATATGTTTCAATTGTATCCTTGTTTGTCATAACCATAGGGAGGAAAAGGAAATTGTCTTGTTTGATCACTGCTTTTCCCATAGAAGCAAATATGTCCGCTCTGTATTCATCCGCTTCATTTTTCAACCTGATACTCTCCTTTTCATATTCTTTTCCTAATTCGCTGAGAGCTATAGCCACCTGATTTAACCCTGCCCAACACCATGAGTTGCCCACATATTCCTGAGAATGTCCAAAGTCCACATTGTACCTGAAGGCTGGTAACATTCCATATGTCAAAGGTTTCTCCCCATCTGCCAGAGTCTTATTTTTTGATCGTTCTTTTATTATCCAATCGCATGCTTTTATTATATCGGGAATTATATCTTTAAACCATTCATCATCTCTTTCCATTCGATATATCTGACTTATAGTATACAGAATGGCACCATGTTGGTGCGGTATTATATCATTATCAATATTTACACCCGATATCCCCCCGTCAGGTCTTTGAAGCTTTATGAACATTCGGGCACATTTTTTTGCTTCCTCGAAATATCCTCCGGTAGTGATGGTGTTCAGATACATGGCAGCCGCATATCCGAAAATACCCTCATAGAAGAAGGGAGCGTCAGTAGTTTTATAAGATTGGTGAAGCTTGTATTCCTGAACTAATAAAAAATTATTGATCCGCCATGTTTTATAAGCGTTATTAACAATCTTTTCAGGCACATCTATTTGCATTCCACTTGCTAAGACTTCTTTCCAGTAAATCTTTACTTTATCTAAAGTATTATCAAAATATACTTTTGATAATAAGCTGGCATCATGAAAAAATCGAACTAATCTACCACTATTTGTACTTTTTTTGATCGCCAGATAAGGAATGCAAAAATGAATATCTTTTTCCTCATCAGGTTCTAATGATAGTTCGTAGGAAAACTTATTATTATGAAATTTTCCCTGTGATTCTGACCAGAATATTACATCTCCATTCTCATTCAGGATCATATTGTCTTCTAAATAAAATTTTCCTGGACAATCAATTATTTCTATTCCACAAGTAGACCAAATTTGTTCGGAAGAAATAACTCCGGTTTCTCTGAACCTAATAGATAAAGTGGAATTTTTCTTTTGCCCTGACGGATTCTTAACCTTCATCCTGACGAAAGCAATGAGTGCATTTTCAGTTGAAAAACCTTCGGAATAAGCAAAAAGAGTTTGCTCATAAATTAAACCATTGTATTCGAAAGTTCTAATGATTACCGGAAGATAATTATCCAGGAGAGAATGGCCAAGTTTTTTTACCTCAATGCTTTCAAAGGGTGTAGGACTTTGTGTAGGACTTTGAATTCTTAAAAGATCGCTTCGGCTAATATTTACTTCGAATGATATATACATCGGCGGAGAAATAATAGCACCATCCCATGAGGAGAGAAATCTGCCTAAATGCTCCTTCACTCCTACAATTGCTTTAGGATAATTCATATAGTCAGGAAATATACTGGAGACACTTTCAAATGAAGGATCTCCCCCTTTCTTCATTTCTTTGTTTAGAGAAATAATCTTTTCCTGAGTTTCTTTGTTGAGATTATTAAATAATTCGCCAGGCATAATATAATTTTGTATATCCTGACCATTCGAAAATCCAAAAGTAACAATGGATGCAAGTATTAAGAAAAGAATCTTATTCATTTTAATTTGAGTTTATAATTAATTAAACTTATTACTAAGAACTATTTGTGCTTTTTTTACTCACAAAACATTTTATAATATAATTATACTTGTATGAAATCTGAGGATAGGTATAATTCAAAGGTTCTGTGATTTACAAAGATTTTTTCATTATCTTCATTTTGTTAATACATCATTAAAACAGTAAATTAAAAATTGAAATAATCACTACTATCCAGTCTTCTGTCAGAAAAGCTCCACCTGATAGTTTTTAATCCATGAGAAAAAAAGCGTTTCATTTTGATAGAATAGATAATATCCTCTTTATGATAGATTGAAGTGATGTTAAATATTGCCCCCAAGCTTAAGATTATATAACTGTGCGAAGACTTTCATTCTTCTGGCATCACTCCTGCTGCCCCAAAATAAAACAGGGTGAGAGCCCAGATAGGTTTCACAAATATTTTCAACATTATCTATATCTATCAATACACGTGTAGCGCAACCCCCAGTGGGCGGTGATTTGGGTGATTCTATCACACTACCTGTAAAACATGACAGACTATTTTCCCCTCTGTAATATTTTGTCAGCATGACAGGCTCTCCAGGTGTCCATTGAACATCAACTGCCGCAGTTTTTGGCAGCTGATGAAAGAATGGTCTAACCAGATACTCTTGCGGAGGCCCCTGTGGACCTTGTAATTTCGTGGCACAGGTACAATGGGAGGCAAAATATAAATTCTCACTTGTATCGAATTCGGGATTATGCATAAATCCGGCTCTTTCAAAGAGCCAACGTCCCAGCATTTGTGTCAAAACCCCGTCAAGATGATTTTCACATCCGCATGGAATAAGATTTCCATTGTTTATGGAGAAACTCAAACATGGCTTTCTATGTTTTAACATAAGACATTCAATAGTTATAGCATCAGCCCCGTAGCGTTCCATTATTTGTTTTACAGCATGATGGGCGCGAATTCCCTCAATAAAGTACAAATCTTCCATATCCATTACCATCCTGGCATTTTTTTTAAACTGCCCGGCTTCTTTTACAATTTTGTTATCGGTTATTATTGAGTCAAAAAGTTTATTGAACTCTTCTGCAGGAATTACAACTATTTCAACATTTAAAAACTCATCCCGTTGATAAAGCAAATTATCTGTCTGTCCGGATATCCTCAGGAGCCTGCTTTGTGCCAGCATTTTCCTGGCACGTACGGCAAGGAGTCCTCTTTCAATCTCAGCCCAGTTTTCAATGGAATGTATATAAAAGATACCTTTAGTATTTAACAGCTCGGGAAGAGGCAGCTGATGGTTAGATCCAACAGGCTGATAAACTATTGCAACAGGAGCAGCCTCTGTCGCTATCTTTAATGACCATTTATTAAAAGTATTCCAGAAGTTAACAACCAATACTGCATCAGGATTTTCCATCTTTGCTGTTTGTATGAATTCATCTACCTTGGTTTGCTGGTAAAGGGCTTTGGGTGTAAATTCAACTTTTATCCCAAGATTGTCAGCTATTGTCTGGATTTTTGATGTAAATATTCGTTCCTGGGTTTCCGGTTCAAATTGATTACCCGGCCATGTAAACCATTGATGTTTTGCCCAAATATCTTCATTCCTTCCTTCAATAACAACATCTTCAGGGGGATATAGAAATACAACCATTATTCTTGCAGACTCCTTTTTAATAGGAGGCAATATCACGGATTTAAGGTTTACCGGATCATTACCTGAAACAAAATCAGACCCAGATGCAGCAACTCCGGCAGTCATTGCCATGGAAATATAGCCTGAAACTTTCAGCGTTTCCGTAATAAATTCACGTCTGTTCATACTATGGGAGAAACATGTTTTACACATCGTATACTATTTTTTATAGTTAAAGCAATGGTGTTCTCAATGACAAAATTTTTCGTTGCAACCGTAAACTATCAAATTACAAAAAATATTGAGCTTAAAAATATAAACTGATTTTTTTGTGTTAACAGCTTAAATATAAGCATTTTACATCACCTTTTTTAATTTTAATTTTACTTTTTTTAGTTATATTAATTCTTTTAAAATATGAGCAACCACATTGAGTTGGTGTAATAAGGTAAAGCTCGGTTATAATTATAAGATTGTGATTGATCTATCATGCTTTTTGCCTGGCTTTGTTAATTATTTGGAGTAGATGCCTGGCATCACTTAATCCGGGTTTGTGATCTGATTCTTCGAAAAGCATTGCCCTTTTCATTATTCCTGATTTAATAATATGCAACAATTGAATACTCCTCACCGGTACCCGGAAGATTGATTATTTCTTTCCCAAAATCTTTCCAGACTTTGCCGTTTACTTCTACTCTGGATATATTCTTACCTTGAGGATGTCTTAATTTCAACTTAACAGCAGATGGAGACTTCCTTATTGATGAAGAAATATTTGTTTTAATATATCCTTCTGATACAAATGATTCAATATTATAATTAAAAGGGCCAAAACAAGTTTGAGCTTTTTTTACTTCTATTTTCTTTCCATCTTCAAGCCATTTTCGCGGTGTACCATAAGCTAACCAAATTTCGTCTCGTTCTTCTTTTATAAGCATTTGATTAGTAACTCTTATTAATTGTGAAGTGGAGTGAAGGTGCGGTTGTCTTGCAGAATACCATGGATCGATCTTCCCAGTCATAAAATTATCATGTTCCTGTGTAGAATAGAGTTCCCTTGCCATACCATAGGAAAGCATACCGTAGAATGTCAGAAGAAATTTATCGATCCTGTTCATCCTGAGATTGCTAATAGCGTAGCCTGCGCTAAAGTGAGCGGTATAGCTAAATTTGTCACTGAAACGGCATAATCCCAGGATAATCCCGTTTAGTCCCCTTTCGAGAAAGTCGGGCAGCCAGCGTAACCTTTCGTCATCTATATCGAATATCTCTGCTTCCAGCATCCTGGGGGAGACAAAGGTGTAAAAAAGCGACATAGAACTTTCTCTTATAGTTTTAAAAGGTTTTTTGTTTCCAATCTCTATCGGCAGGAAAGAGAGATCGTTTTGTTTAACCACTGATTTATCCATAGAAGCAAATATGTCCGCTCTGTAATCATCCGCTTCCTTTTTAAGCCTGATACTCTCATTAATAAATTCGCCTCCCAGTTCACCAAGAGCTATAGCCGCCTGGTTTAATCCTGCCCATGCCCATGAGTTACCCAAATATTCCTGAGTGCCAGTTCCCCCGTCAACATTGTATCTGTAATTGGGTAACATTCCATATGTTACTGGTTTCAAGCCATCTACCATATTCTTGGTTTTTGAGCGTTCTCTTATTACCCAATTGCAGGCTTTTATTACATCGGGAGCTACAATTTTAAACCACTCATCATCATTTTCCATTCTGTATACCTGACATATAGTGTACAGCATAGCACCATGTTGGTGCGGTATTATATCATTTGTTCTATTTACACCCGACATCCCCCCGTCTAGTCTCTGAAGCTTTAAGAACATGCCAGCACACTTTTTCGCTTCTTCAAAATATCCTCCTGTCGTTATGGTATTCAGATACATAGCAGCAGCATATCCGAATACACCCTCATAGAAAAAGGGAGCGTCAATAGTTTTGTAAGACTGGCGGTGCTTATCTTCCTGCACTAATAAAAAATTATTGATCCGCCATGTTTTATAAGCATTATTAACAATTTCCTCGGGAACTTCCACCTGCATACCGCTTTCTGTTACTTCTTTCCAGAAAACCCTGACTTTTTCTAAAGTTTCATCAAAGGATTGTTCTGATAATGAGTTGACAGTATCTTCTCTGACCGATCGGTGAGGAATGTAGAAGTACAGGTCTTTTTCTTCATAAAGATCTAACGATAGCTCGTATGAAATCTTATCATTACCAAATGTTCCTTGCGACCCTGACCAGAAAACTATTTCACTGTTCTCATCCAGAATCTTATTACCGTCAAAAGAGAGCATTCTGGGACAATCAATTATTCTATATCCACTCGTGGCCCAAATCTGTGTTGAAGGACGTACTCCTGTTCCCCTGAACCATATAGATAAAGTGGAATTTTTCTTTTTCCCTGATGGATTCTTAACCTTCATCCTGACGAAAGCGATGAGTGGATTTTCTGTTGAAAAGTCTTCGGAATATCCAAAAATAGTTTGCTCATAAATCAAACCGTCATATTCGAAATTCCTTACGATCACAGGAAGATATTCACCCCAAAGGGAATGGTTATGCTTTTCAACCTCAGGGCTTTCAAAAGGCATATTGTTTACTTCGAATGATATATACATTGGCGGAGAAATAATAGCACCATCCCACGAGGAGAGGAATCTGCCACGATGTTCTTTCACTCCCACTAATGCTTTTGGATAATTCATATAGTCAGGAAATATACTGGAAACACTTTCAAATGAAGGGTCTCCCCCTTTCTTCATTTCTTTGTTTAGAGAAATAATCTTTTCCTGAGTTTCTTTGTTGAGATCATTAAATCTATCACCAGGCATAATATAATTTGGTATATTCTGGCCATTCGAAATTCCAAAAGTAACAATGGATACCAGTATTAAGGAAAGAATTTTATTCATTTTAATTTGAGTTTTTAATTTATTAAACTTAGATTTAATAATATGCAATAATTGAATACTCCCCACCGGTACCCGGAAGATTGATTATTTCTTTCCCAAAATCTTTCCAGACTTTGCCGTTTACTTCTACTCTGGATATATTCTTACCTTGAGGATGTCTTAATTTTAACTTAACAGCATATGGAGACTTTCTTATTGATGAAGAAATATTTGTTTTAATATATCCTTCTGATACAAATGATTCAATCTTATAATTAAAAGGTCCAAAACAAGTTTGAGCTTTTTTTATTTCTATTTTTTTAGTATCCTCAAGCCATTTTCGGGGGACTCCATATGCCAGCCAAATTTCATCTCTCTCTTCTTTTATCAGCATTTGATTTGTTACTCTAATTAGTTCTGATGTAGAGTGAAGATGTGGTTGTCTTGCCTTGTTCCATGTTATATTCTGAGTTGATTTAAAATTATCATGTTCCTGTGTTGAATAGAGATCCCTTGCCATACCATAGGAAACCATACCGTAATAAGTCAGGAGGAATTTATCGATACTGTTTAGCCGGAGATTTGTTAAACCGTAACCTGCAGTAAAATGAGCGCTATAACCCCATTCTCCTCCATAACGTGCTATACCTAAAAAGATGCAATTTTGTTTTTCGAGATAATCTGGTATCCAATGAAGCCGTTCGTCATTTACATCGAATAATTCTGATTCAAGCATCCTTGGGGCGAGTATGTTATAAAAATCCTCAGAAGTATTTTTGTTGGTCATTATCATAGGGAGGAAGGTGAGATATTCTTGTCTGATCACTGCTTTTTCCATTGAAGCAAATATATCCGCCCTGTATTCATCTGCCTCCTTTTTTAATCCTACACTTTCTTCAGTATACTCACCTCCCAGTTCCCCCAGAGCAATAGCTACCTGGTTAATGCCTGCCCAGCACCATGAATTGCCTACATATTCCTGGGTGCCTGTCCCTCCATCAACATTATACCTGAATTCAGGTAACATTCCATATGTTACTGTTTCCAGATCATTTACCAAAGTTTTGGTTTTTGAGCGCTCTTGTATTATCCAGTCACAACCTTTAATTAAAAATGGTATTACCCTTTTAAACCACTCATCATCTCTCTCTATCCTGTATATCTGGCTTATTGCAAATAAGATAGCACCATGTTGATGAGGTATCAGGCTATTAGTTCTGTTTACACCCGATATCCCTCCATCCGGTCTCTGAAGTTTAATAAACATATCAGCACACTTTTTCGCTTCCTCATAATATCCGCTGGTGGTTATAGTATTCAGGTACATAGCAGCAGCATACCCGAAAATGCCTTCATAGAAAAAGGGTGCGTCAGTAGTTTTATAGGATTGACGACTTATATCTTCCTGAACTAATAAAAAATTGTTTATGTGCCATGTTTTGTAAGCATTATTGATGATTTTTTCCGGAACGTTTATCTGCATGCCGCGTTCTGTTATTTCTTCCCAGTATGTCCTGACTTTTTCCAATGTCTCATTGAAGTAGGATTTAGATAATGAGTTGACAGTATTTTTATTAATTGCCTCAAAAGGAATACAGAAGAATAACTCTTTTTCTTCATTAGGATTCAATGGTAATTCATATGAAAGCTTATCATTACCAAACTTTCCTTCGGATTCTGACCATAAAACTACGTCATCATTTTCATCAAGGATCATATTGTCTTTTGAATCAAGCATTCTGGGACAATCAATTACTACTTGTCCGCAAGTAGCCCAGATTTGCTTGGAAGGACGTACTCCTGTACCTCTGAACCAAACAGATAATGTAGAATTTCTCTTTTGATCTGATGGATTTATCACCTTCATTTTAACGAAAGCAATGAGTGGATTTTCTGTTGAAAAATTCTCAGAATAGGCAAAAAGAATTTGCTCATAAATTAAACTATCATATTCGAAAGTTCTAATGATCACTGGAAGGTAATCATCCAGGAGAGAATTACCAAGTTTTTTCACCTCAGCACTTTCAAAGGGTATAGGTGGGTGGACGTTATAGCGATCAATTTGGCTAATATTTATTTCGAATGAAATATAAATTGGCGGGAAAATAATGGAACCGTCCCATGAGGAAAGAAATCTGCCCAGATGTTCCTTTACACCCACTAATGCTTTGGGGTAATTCATATAATCGGGAAAGATACTGGAAACACTTCCAAATGAGGGATCTTTTCCTTTGTTCATTTCCTTGCTTAAGGAAATAATTTTTTCCTGGGTTTCTTTATTAAGATCATTAAATAATTTACTTGGCATGATATAATCAGGTATTTCCTGTCCGTATGTTATTCCAGATACAATAATTCCAGCCAGAAGAAAAGAAAAAATTTTTTTCATATTTATTTAAACTTTTAAAAATTAAAACTTAAGAACCGTCTATTTTTTGTAAATGAGTAAATTATAAAACTTCTGATAACGCCTCAATAATTTCACATTTTAAGTCAATTTTTTTCGAATATGAGTATGCGTAAAGAGTTTGCATCCAAAGGAGAATTTGCTTCAACATCCGGTTTTTGAGGTTCTCCGGCCTTAATTAAGTGATAACCGGGAACGGAAACCAAGAAATTCCTTTTCTCTGTCAAATGTTGATTCCAGACAACAACTCCTATTTTATTATTATTGACAAATCCTTTTGCCAGGATATCGTTACCGTCAATTTCAATTCCATCTTCGTCAATGAATTTTCCTGTTCTAAGAAATTCAGAATTCTGTTTTTCAAATTCAATAAGGGAATAAAAATAATGTCTTGCATCTGCAGGTGATACGAAATTTATCTTCTCTATGTCAGGTGGACTGGAAACATTTGAGTAGCTTTCCGGTGTGGGTAAGGTTTCATGTAAAAGATATTCCACATCCCCGGGATATCTGGATTCAATTTCATGTCTTAGTCCGAATAATGTAGCGAAGTTTGCATCTGTCCTTGTTATCATAGGAGGTTGATTACGTTGAGTTATGATCAGTTCAGGGAATGTATACCTGAATAATTCCGGGAAACCTTTTATTCCGACCCAGGAAATTGCTGTTCCGACCCCAACTCCGTGATGATAATCAATTCCCCTTAAGATAACATCATTTGTGCCTTCTGTCATAACTATAAAATCAGGATTAACTTCTCTTGTTTTTTGCCGGGCTTCAGTAATCATCCGGAGTCGGTTCCCGACATCGCTGGAGCCTGTTCTATGATCATGATTTTTTGAAAAACATAATTCAGCTCCTACTCCGCCCACCTGGTCATATAAAATTCCATCGGCGCCCAGTGATGCCGCCTGGTAGCCCAGTTCATACATTGTTCTGCGCCAAACTTCGGAACCTGTGCAAGCTTGAGCAAAAATTACCGGTGTGGAATTTTTATGCTTAATGTAATAATGTATCCTTGGTTGCCCGTTTTCCTGGATCAGAATTGTTTCAAATCCATTATATTTATAGAAATCCGTTGAGGTATCCATTATTTTCCCGTTTGCATAAATAATAATCTTAATGCCTCTTTTATGAGCTCTGTCAATTGCTTTCTCAAGCTCTTCACGTCCGCCCATCAAGTTATCAGGTGGATAGTTTGGATAATAGCGATCGTGTCCTCCCACGGCCCAGCCAAACAGACCAATGGTGCTCAGATTAAATTGTTCTGCAATATCGCATAGCTTGTCTATATCTTTATATGGCCACATAACTTCCATATTCTGTTGTTTAAGTATTGCCAGCAACCATCCTGCATCTTCTTTCACCCAGCCAGGAGGATCAACAATCTTAAAATGATTGTCATACCAACTCCTGTAAAATCTGGCTGCGGTATGCCATTTTCCATTATAAATTTTGATCATTGTCTCAGGAACAGGATATTCATCATCGTAAACCGGAGCTTTAATTTGTGCATTAAAAACTTTAAGGGATTTATCGTACTCCAGGTGGAGAGCTTTAGTTTCCTGCAGAGTATCATGGATCCCAATATAAACACCGGCGTTTGTCGAATTTATTGAGAACCAGGCCATTGCAGCGCTTCCTCCACTTGGATAAGTGAGGTCCCGGCTTCCGAAATCCAAGGGATCTTCAAAATATTGACCAAGACCTAAGGGCCAGTAAACGCCGGGGTTGTTGTTGTTGAATTTTATTCCGTTAATATTGGGATAATACAGTTCTTTTAACATCCATTCCTCCGAATTACAATCCAGGGAACCTGAAAAGCAAAAAGCATCATCTTTAGCTGATATGGTAAATTCTGCTTTAAAGGGTATTGATTTATTTTCAATGTTGAAATTTTTTGCAATTAACCTACAGACATTATTCTTTATCTCAATCGTGAAATTATTATTCGGGGAGAAAGTATACTCTTTATTATTCAGACTATTTTTCAGAACAATTTTCCATAAGGTATTTAAGGGCGTGTTTATCTGAATGATCTGTCCTGTATTTTGAACGATTTTAAGATTTCCCTTCTTATCGATGCATAAAGTTGCCTCACTTGTTTTTATTTCAAATTTTTCAGAAGATGAAAACATTTCTGACTCAGAAGAAACAATTGCTATTACTAAAAGAGAAAGTAGAAAAAATAACCTTTTCATATTATTTATTTTTGTGTAACAAGAATGAATTACTTTTTTATATCCAATTTATATTAACTAAAATGATTTTTTATGATATCATAAAAAAACAAGAGAATTTGTTCCTTTTTCAAATTATCTGATGATATGTTTATGTTGATGTTTAAGCCGTATAACTTCATGAGTTCATTAAATTTTTCAGAAGAAACTATTGATGTTTTAAGTGGTTGTACAGATAAATTAGCTATTTTCTCCTCAATATTTTCTGCCTTATTAATTATTACTGAAAGGATTTCTATCCATTGTTTGGCTGTATTCTCGTCAATTACAATATTTTTCTCAACCTGATAATTTTTAAAAAAACCTTTAGTGCTAAAGTATTGAATGGCAGAAGACAAAGGTGATCCGGAATGAATGTCAAAATCATTAAAAAAACCAATCATTATTTTCTTTCCTGATATTTCTATCTGAAGTTTATCAATATCCAGCGTGTCCAGGTATTTCTTCTCATTGACCATCATTTTTGCGGCTAATGCGGCAGATTCTGCAATATTCATCCATGTTGGTTCAAGTCTGATTGCTCCCCAGGCAACGTGTGTACAAGATAAGCAGACAGGCACCAGGAAATTTCTAATTTGTTTATTATATAGTGATCTGAAAGGTACCTGTCCCGGGTAGGTATCATAATAAAGCATCATTTTCCCCTCATGCATGCTATCCCTTGTTCGTGATGCCGTGCAGGCATGCGAATCCATGTACCAGTCGGTAATTCCAATACTGTCATATTTAATGGGTGTTCTAACCTGTCCCTGTTTAGGCATCAAATCAAATTGATTCATAATATATTCCCCAACCAGTCGTCGGCCTTCCCTTACATAGATCTCGTACGGCATGTTTCCGTTGTCCACAAATTCATCCTTTGGCAGGCCAAATTGTTTCCAGTACTTTTGCACATTATCGGGTACCGAACTATCATTCTGAAGAAAATATAATTTATTTATAACCGCATTTCTATGAGCATTTATAACCTCATTTCTTGCTATCCAATCCCCATTAATATACTTATTCTGTAATCCAATGAGCTGCGGACGATTCCAACAAATCTTGTTATTTGGTAATCTGATGATGGAATCATACTCTAAATCTTTTACATCATTTGCGTTATATTTTCCAGGTTTTGTAATATCAATCCTGTTTATCGGATCAGAAGTTAATATAGTGCGCATATTGAATGCCTGAACGTTATCATCTCCTTCTCCTGTGCTTTCCGGGTAGATCAATGCCTGGTGATTTCCAAATTGCCTTAGATCGAGCCCTTTATCAAACTTAATTTCATTTAAATTACGGATATAAATTATTCCTGCATGAGGTTCATTATATTCATCCCGGGATTCTCTGCCAATTCGATAAGGTAATCCTGTTAATGCCAATAAATCACCTTCGTAAGTGCAATCAGCATAAATTGTTGCCTTCAGGGATAATTTAATATTCTTTTTATTATTTATGAATTCAATTGATTTTATCAAATTTTCTTCTGTCTCAACATTAACGGGACAATATTGAGTAAGCAAATCAATGTTTTGTTCATTATGGATTATAGAATTCAACAGAAACTCTGCTACTTTCGGTTCAAATGTTCCATTGGAATGTCTGGTTTCCCAGGGTAAAGCATCTTTATATTGAGATGAGTTTTCCCCGTATTTATTCTTATAAAATTGAAAGACAGATTGTCTTATCTCATCATAAACAGGTGATCTTCCTCCTTCATACAAAGTATCCCAGACTCCCAGTCCATTTTTAAGTATTCCGCCAATTTTTTTGTAATAACTAACCAACATAACTTCAAGACCTTCTCTTGCAGCTCTTACAGCGCATGCAATTCCAGCCGGTGTAGCTCCATAAATTAACAAATCATATTTACCTTTTTTGTTTTTAATACTTTCATCCTTTATGATTTCAGATGTTTTTAATAGAGACGGGAATAACGAAACACCTGTTATACCCAGGCTAAGATCTTTACAGAAGTTTCGTCTTGTTCTCATTTGAAAAACATCAATTTGTGTTATTGTATAATAAGTTGTTTTATACTATCCCGTAGATATTTCTGATATAATACTCTCTTTATATTCCAGGATAAAGTATTACAGGACAATCACGGAACTATTAAGAGCAGATTCTTAGTAGTATTTAATAATATGCAACAATTGCATATTCTTTACTAGAACCCGGAAGATTAATAATTTCATCTTCAAATTCTTTCCAGATTTTACCATTTACTTCTACCCTGGAAATTTTTTTGCCTTCAGGATGCCTTAATTTCAACTTAACAGCAGATGGAGACTTCCTTATTGATGAAGAAATATTTGTTTTAATATATCCTTCTGATACAAATGATTCAATATTATAATTAAAAGGGCCAAAACAAGTTTGAGCTTTTTTTACTTCTATTTTCTTCCCATCTTCAAGCCATTTTCGCGGCGTACCATAAGCTAACCAAATTTCGTCTCTTTCTTCTTTTATAAGCATTTGATTAGTGACTCTTATTAGCTCTGATGTGGAATGAAGATGTGGTTGTCTTGCATAATACCACGGATCGTTCTTACCAGTTATAAAATTATCATGTTCCTGTGTTGAGTATAATTCTCTTGCCATACCATAAGAAATCAAACCGTAAAATGTAAGAAGAAATTTGTTGATTTTATTCATCCTGAGATTAGTAATAGCATAGCCTGCGCTAAAATGTGCAGAGTAACCAAATTTGTTGCCATTTACAAAACGTGATATTCCTAATATAATACCATTTCGTCTTTCCAGAAAATCAGGTATCCATTGTATCTTTTCATCATCTTTATCAAATATCTCTGATTCCAGCATCCGGGGGGAAAGTATATTGTAATAAACTGCTTCACCATTTTCCAGCAGATCGACATAAGGTTCATTATTTGTCATCACCATTGGAAGAAAGGTTAGATCACCTTGTTTAACAGCTGATTTTTTCATTGAAGTAAAAATATCTTCACTGTACTCATCTGCTTCTTTTTTCAGTCTGATGCTCTCACTTTGGTAATCACCCCCAAGTTCACTCAAGGCTATGGCCACTTGATTTAATCCTGCCCAGCACCATGAATTTCCAACATATTCCATAGTACCAGTTCCCCCGTCCACATTGTATCTGAATTCGGGTAGCATGCCATAAGTTAATGATTTCCCCCCATCTACCAGAGTCTTATTTTTTGATCGTTCTTTTATTATCCAATCGCATGCTTTTATTATATCGGGAATTATATCTTTAAACCACTCATCATCTCTTTCCATTCTGTATATCTGACTTATTGTATATAGTATTGCTCCATGCTGGTGCGGTATTATATCATTAGCTCTATTTACACCTGATATCCCCCCGTCAGGTCTTTGAAGTTTTATGAACATGCGGGCACATTTTTTCGCTTCTTCAAAATATCCTCCGGTAGTGATGGTGTTCAGATACATAGCAGCGGCATATCCGAATATACCTTCATAGAAGAATGGGGCATCAATAGTTTTATAAGATTGACGAAATTTGTCTTCCTGAACTAATAAAAAATTATTGATCCGCCATGTTTTATAAGCGTTATTAACAATCTTTTCAGGTACATCTATATGCATTCCACCTGCTAATACTTCTTTCCAGTAAATCCTTACTTTTTCTAAAATCTCATTATAATGCTGTCCAGATAAAAGATTGATTCTGTTTTCCAGACTGAATTTGTGTTTTAAAATCGGTTCAAAAGGAAAACAGAAATGCAACTCCTTTTCTTCATCAGGATCTAATGATAATTCGTATGAAAACTTATTATTACCAAATTTTCCCTGTGATTCTGACCAGAATATTACATCTCCATTCTCATTCAGGATCATATTGTCTTCTGAAAAAAGCATTCCGGGACAATCAATTATTTTTCTTCCACATGTAGCCCAAATTTGTGATGCGGGACGTACACCGGTTTCTCTGAACCATATAGATAAAGTGGATTTTTTTTGTTGCCCTGACGGATTTTTAACTTTCATTTTGATATAAGCAATTAGTGGTCTTTTAGTTGAAAAATCATCAGAATAGGCAAAAAGAGTTTGCTCATATATTAACCCATCATATTCGAAAGTTCTAATGATTACCGGAAGGTAATTATCTAAAAGTGTATGACCAAGTTTTTTTACCTCAGCGCTTTCAAAGGGTGTTGCCCTATCAAATAACATTCTTTCTTTTATGCTTATCTCGAATGAGATATACCTGGGTGGGAAAATAATAGCTCCATCCCACGAGGAAAGGAATCTTCCTAAATGTTCCTTCACTCCAACAATTGCTTTTGGATAATTCATATAGTCAGGAAATATACTGGAGACACTTTCAAATGAAGGATCTCCCCCTTTCTTCATTTCTTTGTTCAGAGAAATAATCTTTTCCTGAGTTTCTTTGTTTAGATTATTAAATAAATCAACAGGCATAATATAATTTTGTAAATCCTGCCCGATTGAAATTCCAAAAGTAAAAATGGATGCCAGCATTAAAGAAAGAATCTTATTCATTTTAATTTGAGTTTTTAAATTAATACGAGATCGACATAACTGCGAAATAATAAGTTTAACCTGACACTATTTTTTTCATTGTTTTTGGTTAATTTTTCATTATTAATAGCAGTAATGGCAACCAAAGTTCAATAATTCTGCGAGTTATTTTTTATTTAAATGAAAATAGTTTTGTTTGAGCCTGATTTAAAAAGATACTTAACTTTTTATTTCCAACAATAAGCTTTTCCCCATTCCACATTTCAGTTATCGTGGTCGAATTTGAATTATTATTTAAACTGGGTATGTTAAATATCGTTTGAACCGACAGATCTGCTGAGTGGTTAATACCTTCTTCAAGGTTACCAGCCATTACCCGGTAACTTCCATCTTTCAACTGCCACATTACCAGGTTTAAAGGATGGTATTGATCAATGTAATCAGTACAGATGAGCCCGTTTTTTTTCATTGTTTCGTTTATTAATCTTGCTGTTAATACGTACGGAGTCGGACTACCTAATATCTGATCGAGTGATTCACCATAATTACCGGAATCATTCAGGAGATTCTTGGAGAATTCCGGGGCATTCCAGAAAATTAAATGATTCCCTCCCAATTCATTATAACCCAGGCAAGGAGAGTTATTTACTGAATATATTGTTTCGACACCTTCACTGAATTTATTTTTTGTAAATAATTGAAAGATAGGAAAAGTATTAGGAAGTGACTGGAATAATCCACCTGTTTTATAATTAATGGTTCCAATATATTTCGTGCCAGTTATAGCTGTATCATTCGTTGACACACCAAGGATTGCTGAAATTTCTTTATCTATTCCACCATAAGGGCTGGCGAATACTGCGGCGGGTTTTCCCGATTCCAATATTTTGCAGATGTTCTTTTTCTCAATATCTTTCAAATGGACCGGTGTTTGAAAAATTAACAAATCGCTTTCGATAGCCGGAAGATACTCCGAACGAGTGATAGAAAGAATCGGCACAGACCATTTCATAATGGTTCCGGCTTGTTCGTCAATCCATTCACCAATAGTTTCGTTTGGTTTGTTTAGAGATTGCCATTCTAATGCACTCCGACAATATACTAATGTGGGGCCAAATACAGTTTTGGTTTCCATGGCGTCGGTTATTGCTGCATTACTAGTTTCTGCTAAAAAATTTATATCTTCTTCTGAAAGGAGTCTTTTGCCCTGATTACACCATGAGATATAACTTCCGGAGGGCATTTTCAGACCGTCGGGTTTTTTAACTGTTGCATGACTAAAAGCCCATATCCCCCATCTAAGCCTCTCTTGGGCATTATGGATGATATCCCATGACTCCCATGCATCAAAAGTTTCGGTAAGGAAATAATGGTGTACTTTAGTATCTGCAAGAACTGCTGCATGTACCAGCATATAGCTTAACTGATAGGTCCATCCCAGCAAGGCGACGTTCCAGAAACGTTCAGGCCGCTGACCAACTTCGTTCCATGCACCTGCCCATGTTTGGTCAATCCAGCCATCAAGATAACCCTCTTTTGCGATAGCCTCCAAATCAAAACAATTAACACGCCAATCAGCAACGGCACTTGCTGCATTAGAGTAACCAACCACCAATGCATTAGGATTCGAAATTTTGGTTTGTTTTACCAAATCGGCTGTGGCATCGCTCCAGTATTTTAATTTTTCAGGATCAGCAGGGGCTGTTTTTCCATAAGGGCCCGCACGACGATAAATCCCAACTCCAAGATAACTATCTCTTAATACAATAATATCAAGGTCTGTTGTCTTTGAAAGGCTACCCCATTGTTTTCCGAAAAATTCAGTGAAAGAAGTCCCTTCAGGAATACCACCAGGAAAGGCTCCGTATTTCCTGTTATCTGCTGAAAGTGATGCAATCATGTTCGGGAAGTTATTGAAATAAACGTTTGGATGAATTTTGGCAAATACGGTTTTATCCCCGCCATAAATACTTTCCAGACCAACTACAAGAGTGCCTACCTTAATACCAGCTAATCCATACTTCTTAATAGCGACATTTTTTATCAGGTTTGATAATTTTTTCAGATCAGCATAGGTCCAGGATTCATAATTAATTACCTCAGGTGCATCTGCCATAATAAAACGTTCTTTCCACAATTGCATGCGTTCAATTGTATTTCCGCTAAATTGTCCTTCGTCTTTGAACCATGGCCACTTTTCCATGCTTTTTGGTAACTTGATCACCTCGTTCAGGTCGCCATGCCAATCCAGTATATAATCACTAATCCAGCCTACATTGAGGATAACGCCTTTCCACCCATCAACTCCTTCAATTAGCGGGTAAAACCGGTCCCAAAACTTATTAACTGATTTTTCCATATCATTACGCTCGAACCAGTATAAATCAATTTCAAGCCAGCGATCTGTTTTCAATGGGGTAGTTGCATTAATTACAGGAGATTGCGTGACAAGGAATAAGCAGACTAACGTAAGTTGTTTGAGTAACCATTTTACTTGTTGTGAAAAGATTTTTCCCATATTTGAAACTTATTGCTATGTACTATTTATACTTTTTTTACTCATAATAATTTTATGTATTAGACTTATATTTAAAATATGCAATTAATTCTTTTGAAAGATGAGCAACCTTATTGAATTGGCATGCAATGATAAAGTACCTTCAACCACCGAATTTTCGGGTTCTACCGCCTTGATTAAACGATAACCCGGAACAGAAACAGAAAAATCCCTTTTCTCCGTTAAATGTTGATTCCAGGCGACAACTCCTATTCTGTTACCATTAACAAATCCTTTTGCCAGAATATCATTTCCTTTAACTTCTATTCCATCCTCATCGATAAATTTTCCCGATCTGAAAAAATCAGAATTATTTTTTTCAAATTCAATAAGGGAATGTACATATTTTGTTGCTTCTGCTGCTGGCAACAAATTCATTTTTTCTATACTGGGAGGACTTACAACATTTAAATAACTCTCTGGTGTTGGTAATGTCCCATATAAAAGATATTCCACATCTCCAGGATACCTTGATTCAATTTCGTGTCTTAATCCATATACTAAAGCCCAATTTGCATCTGTCCTTGTTATCATGGGATTCGGGTTACGCTGAGTCATTATCAATTCAGGAAAAGTGTACCTGAATAATTCCGGAAATCCATCTATCCCAAAAAATGAAATCATTGATCCGAGTCCACACCCATGATGATAATCAATTCCCCTTATGATAGCATCATTAGTGCCTTCAGTCATAACTATAAAATCAGGATTAACTTCCCTTGATTTTTGCCGGGCTTCGTTAATCATTTGGAGTCGATTTTTTGCATCACCTAATCCGGGCTTATGATCATGGTTTTTGGAAAAGCAAGGCATGGGATTCATAATTCCAACCTGATCATAAATTATTCCGTCAGCACCCAAAGAGGCAGCCTGAAATCCAAGCTCATACATTGTTCTGCGCCAAACCTCTGATCCTGTGCATGCCTGCGCAAAAATAACCGGGGTGGAATTTTTCTGCTTAAGATAATATTGTATTTGCGGTCGTCCATTTTCCTGGATTAAAATAGTCTCAAATCCATTATACTTATAAAAATCCGTAGAGGTATCCATAATTTTCCCGTTAGCATAAATAATGATCTTAATACCTCTACTATGTGCTCTTTCAATTGCTTTTTTAAGCTCTTCACGTCCCCCCATTAAATTGTCAGGCGGATAATTTGGATAATAACGGTCATGTCCTCCCACTGCCCAGCCAAAAAGACTGATAGTACTTAAATTAAATTGTTCTGCAACGTCGCAAAGCTTGTCTATATCTTTATATGGCCACATAACTTCCATGTTCTGCTGTTTTAAAATCGCCAGCAACCAGCCTGGATCATCTCTCACCCAGTCAGGATGTTTAACAATCTCAAAATGTTTATCATACCAGTTTCTATAATATTTAGCAGCATTATGCCATTTCCCGTTATATATTTTGAGCATCATCTCAGGAATTACATATTCATAATCGAAAATCGGGGTATTAATATGCGTACCAAACATTTTAAGAGATTTGTCGTACCCCAGATTGAATACTTTTATTTCTTGAAGAGAATCATGACCTCCTATGTACATTCCAATGTCATTTGAATTTAAAGAAAACCAGGCCATTGCAGCCCCTTGACCATCAGGATATCTGAGACTTCTGTTTCCAAATTCCACAGGATCATCAAAATATTGACCAAGTCCCACGGGCCAGTAAATCCCCGGGTTATTATCTTTGATCTGTATCCCGCTGATAATAGGATAATCCAGTTCCTTCAACATCCACTCATCTGAATCGCTTTTCATTGAGCCTGAAAAACAAAAAGCATCATCTTTAATTGATATGGTAAATTCTGCCTTAGCCGGTATAACTATATTTTCTATGAAAAAACTATTTACAACTAACCGGAATATATTACTGCTTTTTTCGATGATGATATTTTTATCCGGAATGATTGTATACTCTCTGTTGTTCAGATTATTTTTAAGGATAACTTTCCACAGGTTATATATGGAAGTATTTACCTGAATAACCTGCCCTTGATTCTGAACAATCTGAAGATTTCCTTTATGATCTATAATCAATTTTGCTTTGCTTGTACTTAATTCAAATTTGTCAGAAGCAGCGAACAATTTCAGGTCCGAAAAACCTAAAATGATAACTGAAATTAATACTAAGAAAATTTTCTTTTTCATGATTTATGATTCAGTAATTATTATTTTTCTGATCAAATCCCATTGCAGATATCCCATACCTAATTATTGGAATGGTAAGTACTGATTGTTTACTAAAATTACGACTTGTAGATTTCACTTCCTGAGCCCACTCCGAAAAGTACTTTCACCCCTAAATTACTCACTTCGTTCGTGAGATAGCTCCGCTAAGTTCCCTGAAGGGTACTTTTTATAAATTGCTCATTTTCAAGGACTCTCCCTATAGTTGTACCGTTTGGCAACAGATCATATGTAACTAATAACCAGGGTTTTGTTGAATATTAGGATTAATTTGAACTTCTGTTGCACCGATTGGCCATAAATATTGTTTGGAAGCATCAAATACCCTGTTGATTAATAATTTTATTAATCCAGCATTGTACATTGCTGAAAAATCAGCAATCCCATCTTCATCTATTGAAGGAGTATCAGGAAAGAACCACAAGCCTGTGTTAACTATTTTAGTTCTCAGGTCTTTAAGATCTAACAACCCATATATTGGACGATTTAATACTTTCTCAGCCATTCTCCATCTAATAATATCGTAATACCTGAGGCTCTCAAAGGCAAGTTCCATACGTCTTTCTACCCGAACAATCTTCCGTAATTCAACCTGGCTAGTAGCCGTTATTACAGGATACTCAGTTGTTGCAGTATAATCTACACCATAAGCACGCGCTCTGACTTTGTTCATCGCATCACGAACGGACTGGTCGATCTCTCCCAATTCAATTTTAGCTTCAGCGTACATCAGTAAGACATCTGCAAAACGCATTAAAATATCATCCGGGTCTACTATGGTTTTATCTAACCAGTATTGTTCATCGATTCCTTTCTTCCATGCCAATCCATTAAATGAAGCCCATTGAGTATTGGCTTTAGAATCATTATTCTTTACAGTTGCACCAGTAATAAAATTATAAACATTCAATGTATCAGGGTGAGGTTGATAGATAACACCCAAATGTCGGGTTCCAAATTCAACAATGGTTTTTGCACATCGTGGATCACGGTTTTTAAAGGGTTCCCGTGGATTGTATAATGGAGATTCATCAATTGGTAAACCATCTGTACATAAAAAAGAACAAAATAACTCCCATGAAGGCTGAACGTAGTCGGTTCCTGCAGCTGTTCTTGTTATCGGTTGATTTGCCTTTGTCGCATTAATTATTACACCCAGGTTTGCTGAACGAGGCCTTGCAAAGATAGTTTCTGCTGAATTTTTTTTGGTCAGAACATCGCTAAAATCAGGAAGAAGCTGATATTCCACCAAATCCATGCAAGCTTTCGCTGCATCTCTTACAACCTCCCAATCACTCATGTGCAAAGCGATTCGAGCCTTGAAACCAAGTGCCGCGCCTTTAGTAGCAAGTTTAAGTTCCGAAGAACCATATTTAACCGGCAGATAAGAACTTGCATAATCAAAATCTGCATAGATGCTTTGTAAAATGTCTGATTTGTTAGTACGTGACAAAGTAAAGGCTTCATCTATATCTAATTCCTTCTCAGTGTAGGGGACATCCCCATAAAAGAAAATCAGTCTTGAATATAGACATGCTCTAACAAATTTCGTTAAAGCAATATACTTTTGTATTTTTACTTCATCTATTTTACCAGATAATTTTTCCACTCTATCTAAAATAATATTTGCATTGGCAATACCAGCATATGCATAACTCCAAAGCGATGTGACATAGCTAGTTTGACTATTAATTGTGCCTCCTGTAATTTCAGACACAAGATTTCTATTCGTCCAATCATCTGTCCAACCATCTGGCCAATATGTAACATTATCCCTAAAGAGACTAGAATACAAGTATCTATCAGAATATAAGTAAAGAATAGCTGTATTAATGCCTTCTTCATTTGCATACCAATTTTCAGAGGATGTCTCTGACAATGGATTTAAATTCATATCGTTACAGGAAAATAATATGAAAATAATCATTATTAAGGTTAAATTTTTACTTTTCATAATTTAAGTTTTAAAACTGTTTTTATAAACTCACTGCAACTCCAAAAACGAATGATTTCGTAATACAGAATTGACTTCCTTCAGGATCATAACTCTTAGGGTATTTATCAAGACTTAAGAAATCAGATATACTGGCATAAATTCTTAATCCATTTATCTGAGCTTTTTGAGTTATTTTTGAAGGAATACTATATCCCAATGTAATATTTTTCAAACGGAAATATGAACCATTAAAAAGCCAAAAGTCTGACATTACATTGTTGTTTGCTGTACTTGTAAGAAATCGTGGGTATCTGACATTTTTATTCTGTTCTGCTGTATTGTAATGACTCCAGTAATCTCCATCCATTAGCTTAGATCCACCATAAAAAGGTTGTATCATACCATAGGTGATATAAGCATTTTGTTTCCCTACTCCCTGAAATGTCATTGAAAAATCCAGGTTTTTATAACTTAACCGGATATTCCCTCCATACAGGTAACGGGGTAGTGATCCACCCAATAGTGCCCGATCGTATTCCGCTGATATTATGCTATCAGGAACACCATCCGGACCACTAATATCTATGTACTTAATATCTCCGGGTGCAACAGTTGAATTAACTGTAGCTGAATTGTCTACTTCCTCCTGAGTTTGAAATAATCCATCTGACAGATATCCATACCACTCATTAAACTCACTTCCTTCAAATTTCACCTGAGATCCAAGAAATTCAGTACCACCTATGTCTCCTATTACTGATCTGAAGTCCGATATATTGAAAGAAACCGAATATTTAAAGTCTCCTATTAAATCGTTCCATCCCAGTTCAAGGTCCCACCCTTTTGTATACATTTCACCTGTGTTTTTTTCCGGATTGGCAAAACCCATAAAATTGGGAATTTCAACTGCTAACAACATATCTTTTGTGGTTTTTTTATAGTAATCCCCTGTTAACCTTAATTTATTGTTAAGAAAAGTAGCATCTAAGCCAACGTTATACGATTCAGTTGTTTCCCAGGAAATGTTTTTTATTGCATATTGGCTAACATATGCAGTTTGCGAAGAAACAATATTGTTTCCCTGATAATATAATCCATTTCCAAAACTAACTGTTGACTGGTAAGGGTAGTTTCCTATTCTTTCATTACCCAAGGTTCCCCATGAAGCACGGATCTTTAAAAAGGATAAACCGCTAAGGTTTTGCATAAAAGATTCTTCAGAAATTACCCAACCTGCAGAAAAGGAAGGGAAAAATCCCCATCTGTATTCTTCAGCAAACCGGGATGATCCATCGTATCTTCCATTTGCCTGGAAAAGATACTTATTTTTATAATTATAAATAATACGTCCAAACCAGGATCTGTAGGCTAATTCAGATGCATTCCCGCCATTATCTCTGTAAGTTAAAGGACCAAGATTTAAATAAGGGAAATCATGTAATTCATATTCATCTCTTGAAGCGTCTAAGTTTTCAGAAAAATAATAGTAATTCTCAAATCCTGCTAACGCATATAAATAATGTTCACCTATGGTTTTTTTATAATCGGCTAAAAACTGAGTCGTAATGCTGTATTTATCATTTCTTTCTTCATTAAGAGATGTTTTAGGGGCTGATGTATTATAACCCACAATAACCTCAGGTTCATCCCAGTCAGTATAAGGTACTTGTCTTACGAATTTTTTAGTCTTTTCGTAGAAATATGCTGGAGCAATTATACCTGATAACTTTAAGTTTTCAATTGGTTTAAAATCAACAGAAATTTTACCTCTTATCTCACTATCCCACAAATTATTAAATCCGGCAGCTCCATCTACAACAGGATAAGGATTCTGTCCGGTGGTAGTTCCAGGAGCATACCTTCCATCAGACCATTTAGCTGCATAAATTCCCGGAAATCGGAAACCCAAACCTGGGATAGAGTAATCAGCTATAGGACGTTTGTCAATCGCATGGATAGCATTCAGGTCTATAGTTGTTGATAAATATTTACTGAACGTTATGTCATTATTTGCTCTGATTGTATATCGTTCATAGTTGCGATTGTCATACAGTGCATCTATTTTATCATATCCAAAAGAAGCTTTTGTGTTGATGTTTTCAGAACCGGCGTTCATACTTAAGTTATGGCTTTGACGAGGGGCAAAGTCATTTAACATTAAACTTATCCAGTCTGTATCAGGATATTGATCAGGATTCCCTTTGTGTAATGACGGATAGTTTTCTATTAAATCTTTTGCGTATGTATTGTATTCATTACCGACTATATTCTTAGTATCATTCCATTTCAATTCATTGAAAAATTTCATATATTCAACTGCAGTTTCATTTTCCGGAATCCTGGTCGGTGTTTCAACACCATATTCAAAATTATAATCAAAACTTAGACCGGGCTCAGCACGTTTGGTCGTTACAATTATAACGCCTGATGCAGCTCTTGAACCATAAATAGAGGCAGCAGCGGCATCTTTTAATACAGAAATACTTTCTACATCATTTGGGTTAACATCATTCAAATTTCCAGGGATACCATCTATTATAACCAGTGGATCACTATCATTAATTGTTGTAATTCCCCTGATCCTAATTGTGGCCCCTTGGTTTGCCATGCTATTTGTCCTGGTTACCATTAATCCGGACATTGTGCCTTGCAGGGCTTGTGATAATTGGGTTTTTTGTTTTCCGGCGAGAAAATCACCCTGCACGGAAGCAATAGCTCCGGTAAGATCGCTTTTCCTGATTGTCCCATAACCAATAGCAACAACCTCCTCCAATACAATGGTTTCTTCCTCCATCGTAACATTTAAAATATTTCTACCTTCAACTGCTATTTCCTGGGTTTTCATTCCAACAAATGAAATGACTAAGATTGCATCCGCTGAAACATTCGGCAAGGAATAACTACCCTCAGAATCGGTGATGGTCCCTTGAGTAGTCCCTTTTACAACAATTGTTACTCCTGGAACAGGTTCTCCTGAAGTATTTTTAACACTTCCGGTAATAGTCATATATTGACCATTAACGCTGATATGAAACAGACTTGCAAATAGCGTTAAAAGAATGACAGCCAAAAATTTGCTAATTAATGGCCTGAATTCTTTCAGATTAATTTTTTTTTCATACATTTTTGTTTTGGTTTTAGTTATAATTATATTTGCACCACACAACAATAGAGTATAATATTAGTATGGTGTAGTGTGGTGTAAATTTATTTAACTATTTTGTAATTTGCAATAGTTTATTGTTATTTTTTTTATTCTAAATAATATAAAACGGCTGTATGTTTTATATTTATTACGTTTTAAGGAATGTTTTATTTTTCTAATCAGGATTTCCTGAAAAAATTGGCTTCATTTTCAGCCTGGATTAGTAACAATTAATTTTTTTGTTATATATGTTTTACAGTATTTATTGCTTTTTTATTTAAAACTTATTATTATATGATATCTAAAATAAAGATCTCTCTTAATTCTCAGATTCCGGTTTATAAACAACTTCTGAATAATATTGAAGATCTGATCAATTCAGGAACATATGTTGTTGGTTATTTCCTGCCCTCAATGAATGAATTATCTTATGAATTAAGCATTTCTAAAGAAACTGTAAAAAAAGCATATTCCATACTCCGTGAAAAAGGCATGATTGAATCTGTTCAAGGGAAAGGCTTTTATATTTCAAAAAATCATACAAAAAAGGTAAAAATATTATTGCTATTTGATAAACTAAGCACTTATAAGCATGTATTATTCCACTCTTTTGCAGCTACAATTGAAAATAATTCTGAAATTGTGATTAGATTACATAACCAGGATATATCTCTATTTGAACATTTTATTGATGAAAATATAGATAAGTTTGACTATTATATCATTACACCACATTTTCCTTTACACCCTGATGTACAAAAAAGGGTAATTAAGGCTCTGAAAAGAATCCCAAACAGAAAATTATTATTGCTTGACAGGTATATTCAAGAACTCAATGGTAATTTTGGTGCTGTATACCAGGATTTCGAAAATGATGTGTATGACGGTCTCCAGCAGGGTCTGGATATAATAAAAAAATTTAAAAAATTAAATGTAATAACAATGCCGGGTAGCATGTATGCTTCTTTAATTACTAAAGGTATAAGTAAATTTTGTAAGGAAAATGACATTAATTTCGAGATACAGAATCAACTCATTACAAAAAATATCCATAAACAGGAAATCTATTTTATATTAAACAGTCAGCTCGATATTGAACTTATCGAACTTGTCAGAATCGCCAAAATGAAGAAATGTAAGATTGGCCAGGATATCGGTATCATTTCCTATAATGAATCACCCATAAACGAAATTATTTTAGATGGACTAACAGTTCTTTCTACTGACTTTAAACAAATGGGAGAACTCGCTGCAAAAATGATCCTTAACAAATCATTCAGAAAAATCAGGTGTAATTTTCAACTAATAAGAAGAAATACCTTCTAATCATGTTTCTCCTTATAATAGTATTATGAAAGCTGTCACAATATCCATTATTATTGTATTAGTCATTTTTACCGTGATCCTTGTATTGTCGAGAGATTTTTCCGAAAGTAAAGGTATCTGGATTGAGGCAGAATCTTTTAATACCCTGGGAGGATGGGTGATTGACCAGCAATCTATGGGTCAAATGGGTTCTCCATATATAATGGCTCATGGAATGGGAGTGCCTGTAAAAGATGCAACTACAAGGTTTGAGATTCCGTATTCAGGAAAATGGACGGTATGGGTCCGAACCCGGGACTGGACTGCTGTATGGGGACGTGGTGATTCAGGAGGAACCTTTAAAATCAATATTGACGGTAAAGATTTAGATGAAACGCTTGGGACAAATGGAGCATCATGGGACTGGCAAAAAGCTGATGTTATCCGTATGAAAAAAGGAGATGCTGCTATTTCTTTATGTGATCTAACCGGATTTAATGGTCGCTGTGATGCAATTTTTATGACTACAGACCAGGATTTTATTCCTCCAAACCAGCCGGATAAACTTGCAGGATTTAGAAAAAAGGAAAGTGGGGTTGAATGTATCGATGATACGGTAGTGTATGATCTTGCTATTGCCGGTGGTGGTATTGCTGGTATCTGTACGGCAATTTCAGCCATTGCACATGGATTAAAAGTTGTCTTAATTCAAGACAGGTCTGTTTTAGGGGGAGCGAACAGCTCAGAAATAAGGGTTTCGCTAGGAGGAAATATCCACACAGATCCTTACCCTAATCTTGGGAATGTTGTTGAGAAAATTGCGCCTGTATATGGTTATACAGGAACGTTACCTTCTGAATATTATGAGGATAAACGTAAAGAATTGGCGTTCCGTTATTTCCATAAAGACTGTTATAAATTAGTATTAAACGAGAGGGTAATTGAGGCGGAAAAAGATAGTAATGACCCCAAAAAAATAACTGCATATATTGGAAAGAATGTAATTACAGGTAAGGAAACCCGATATAAAGCCCGTCTTTTTGCTGATTGTACCGGTGATGCCGTTATTGCACTTTATATGGGAGCCGAAGTTATGTATGGAACAGAATCGAGGTCGGATTTTAACGAGGTGTTAGCGCCTGAGAAGGCAAGCAATCAGGTAATGGGACATTCTGTAATATGGTATTCGGGAAAAGATACAATTAAACGAGAATTCCCGGAAGTTACCTGGGGGCTTGAGTTTGATGAAGATAAAGTATATTATATTAGAAAAGGTGATTGGGAATGGGAAACCGGTCAGTTTCGGAACATGGTTGAAGAAATTGAATATATCCGCGATTACGGTATGATGGCAATATATGCTAATTGGTCTTATTTGAAAAACTACTCAACAAGGAAAGATGAATGGGCAAATGATACACTTTCATGGGTGTCGCCTATAGGAGGCAAAAGAGAGAGTTACCGTGTTGTTGGCGATCATATCCTGACATATAATGATATTATGGATAACGTCCCTTATCCTGATGGTACTGCTTCAATTACATGGGATACAGACATCCATTATCCTGATCCTGAAAATGCGAATAAATTTAAAGAAGCATTTCGTTCAGCAGCTTATCATAGGGGGAATGGGCATCCTTACCCGATACCATATCGTTGTTTATATCCGAAAGATATAAAAAACCTTTTTGTTGTGGGAAGGCATATAAGTGTTACCCATACGGCATTTGCCTCGGTAAGGGTAATGAGAACTTTAGGTATGTTGGGAGAAGTTGTTGGTATGGCTGCAAAAATTTGTAAGGATGAAAGTGCATATCCAAGAGATGTTTATGTACATTATTTAGATAGGTTGAAAGAAATGATGAAAAAAGGGGTTCCAATTCCTGAAAGCTATCATGCCTATGGAACCGATACATTTGAAACATATCATTTTAAAGAATTAGGACTTATCAAGGTATCCCCTACCCCTGACAAAAAACTTACTGATCCTGAATTAAATAAACGTATTGAAGAAATGGGTGCTCCACATAAAATGAAGAAATAGATCGTTTATGTTGATCATCCAAAAAGTGGATAATAGCACAATTTGCATTACATAACATTTTTTATAGGTACTGAATTAATAATTCGCATAATTCCGTTACAATACTATATAAATGAATATAAAATCTCTGACTATGAAACAAATAATAAACTGTACTATTGTTATTTTATACCTTTTTTCAGTTTTTTCCTGCACATTGCAGACACAAAAAAAAGCAGCATTATTCCTGGACCTCCCGGAATACTGCAACACCCCTGACGGGATGACCCTTGGGGAGGACGGGAATATTTACCTTTCGTGCCCGAATTTCAATAACCCTGTTTTCCCGGGATTGGTAATGAAAATAAACCCTCAAAACGAACTTTCCATTTTTTATACAATGCCAGCCCATCCGGAAACAAAAATGGCATGCCCTATGGGGTTGGATTTTGGTACGGATGGGAACCTCTACATTGCCGACAACCAATATTTTTATAATACTGACCATAAATCCCGACTTGTAAGGATTGTATTTAAAGATGGCAATCCTGTAAAAAGCGAAATAGTTGTTGAAGGGATGAACCTTGCAAATGCTGTAATTTGGAAAGGTAGCGATTGTTTTGTAAGCGAAACCCGCCTAAACCTGGATGGTGATGAAAACACCAGCGGTATTTACCGCTTTACTTTGGAGGAAATGGATAAGGGAGTAGTTAAACTAAAACCAGGAAAGGAGGACAGTCACCTGATTGCTGATTTTAAAACAGAATTTACCAACCGCGGAGACTGGGCAGGTGCCGATGGATTGACAATCGATTCGGAAGGAAACCTCTACACTGGCAACTTTGGAAACGGGGTAATGTCAAAGATCACTTTTAATAACGATGGCAGCGTAAAATCAAATAAAACATTTGTCAGTGATAAAAAAATGACTTGTGTAGATGGTATTTTCTACGATAAATCCAAAGACCTGATCTACGTGGCAGATTCCGAAAGAAATGCTATAAGGACAGTAACAATGGATGGCAAGGTTGGTACACTTTGCGAAAATGACGATACTGATGGTTCAGATGGTGGAATGGACCAACCGTGCGAGGTGCTTATCCGTGGAGGCGAAATGATCATTGCTAATTTCGACATGCCTTTCCCGGGCTTGAAAAATTCAAAATTTGATGCCCCATATACATTAAGTGTTATAAAAATTGAAGAATAACCATACAAATTGATCTTAAAGATCAAGTAGCCAAAACAATCGCTACCTTTCCAAATTACAACATTATTTGCGGTGTATGTTTGTATTGCAGGAAGGTTTTACAAACCTTTGCTAACTACCAATTGCCCCATGCCAGCTCCTCCTTACCAAATCTCCTCTGTCTCCTGACCACTGTCTTCTGGGCTCTGACTTCTGTCTTCTGAACACTGTGCTCCTTTCTTTAAAACTGTGATGGTATGTGACGCTTTTTTAAAAATAATTTTTAACTTGCACGTTTCTCAGACAAAATGGAAAAAGAAGGATTTATACCTGTTTACCGCAAACTGACTGATTATTACAGGAGAAAGATTCAGGCCCAGGAAATCTCTCCCGGTCAGAGGATGGATTCTATAAATAAAATAAGGGAACGACATAAAGTATCCAGGGAAACCGCAAAACTGGTACTTAGAAAACTTTCCGAAGATCAGCTGGTGATTTCCAGGGCTGGGAAAGGGACATTTGCTGTTAATCAAACAAGTATTAAAAAAATATGGGGGGTAATTCTTCCTTTTTATTCTTCAAATATTGAACAACTCATCGGGTATCTGAAAGACGAAGCTTCCGGACGGGGACGCAGGCTTACTTATTTTCTGGATTATAACGACCCTGAAGAGGAGATTAAGCTTGTAAGTTCAATGATCACAGAGGGATATGAGGCAATAATTGTAGTCCCTAATTATAATGAAATGCTGACAGCAGATTTTTACAGGAAACTGATACCGGGAAAAACCAGGGTGGTACTGATTGATAATACCATGGCAGGTTCCCATTTCAGGTATGTGATCCAGAGTTATGACCTTGGAGTGAAACGTGCACTTATATACCTGGCTGAAAAAAATAAAGGTAATTTTCTCCTCGTCAGTAATGATATGTGGAAGGGACGAAATCTCCTGAATGAGCTTATTGAACATACTTTCCGCAGTCTTACACAGGAGCTTTACCCCGACAGAAAAATTTTTATTGTCCCGAGAACCTGTGATCTGACATATGAAATGTTGATCAACAATAATATAAGAGGCATCCTTTCATATACTGATATTGATTCAGTAAAAGTACTTGGCAGGCTGAAAAAATGGAACATTAAAATTCCTGACCATATATCTCTTGTTTCCTATGGAAACACTGAACTCACTGCATTCTTCCAGCCATCCATCACAGCAATTGACTGTCGTTATGACGAAATGGCCCTTCATACCGCACAACTTATTGAAGAAAAAAATAAAAAACACATTTTGCAATATGTTATTCAACCTCAATTAATTATAAGAGAAACCTAATAACCTTTTATCCACCGAAGCTTCAGCGAAGGTGGAAATAACCAAATAACCCAATAACCTAATAACCCAATAACCCAATAACCAAATAACCCAATAACCAAAAAAATGAAACAACTTCTCGAACAAATCGCCCACTGCGTGGAATTTGGAAAAATCAACAACTCATCACCGTATCCTCCCGATATGAAAGGACAGGATGGTGCTGATGAACTCACAAAACAGGCACTTGATGCAGGATCTACACCCGAACAAATACTTTCTGAAGCACTCATCATAGGGATGCAAAAAGTAGGTGTCAAGTTCAGGGAAAATAAAATATTTGTACCACAGGTCCTTATGTCAGCAAAAGCCATGAGTGCAGCTATGGCTCATCTGAAACCATATTTTGCCAGCGGTGCAGCAAAACAGAAGGGCACCTTTATTATCGGAACCGTAGAAGGTGACCTTCACGATATTGGAAAAAACCTGGTTGCAATGATGGTAGAAGGGAACGGTTTTAAAGTCATTGACCTGGGATCAGACGTAAAAGCGGAAACTTTCCTGGCTGAAGCAGATAAATATCCCGGAAGCATCATCGGACTCTCTGCATTGCTCACCACAACCATGGTAAATATGGAAAAAATTGTTAAAACTATAAAAGATAAATACCCCGATAAAAAAGTATGTATTGGGGGAGCTCCTGTGTCGCATGATTTCTGTAAAAAGATCAATGCAGATTTCTACAGTCCTGATCCGCAGGGAGCTGTGGAATATCTGAATGCACTGGCATCCTGAATTTCCGAAATATGCACGGCATTGAACTTATAAAACAGGCTTTCCTTCTCAAAGAAGTCGATCGTATCCCCTGGGTGCCATTTGTCGGCTGCCATGCAGGAGATCTTTTGGGAATAACAGCTACTGAATATCTTACCTCAACAGATAATATTGTTAAAGGAATAAATAAAGCTGTTGAGCTTTATAAACCTGATGGCATCCCTGTGGCATTTGACCTTCAGATTGAAGCAGAAACACTCGGCTGTAAACTGAACTGGGCTAATGATAATCCTCCCGCTGTTATCTCTCACCCGCTCGCTGAAGGAATAAATATCGATGAGCTAAAAATACCATGCTCCTGCAAAGGAAGGATCCCTGTGGTAATGGAAGCATCAAGACAACTTCGTGATGCACATCCGGATCTCGCTCTATACGGACTTGTTACCGGACCTTTTACATTGGCACTCCACCTTATGGGTACAGATATCTTCATGAAAATGTTCGATGACCCTGATCATATTCACAAAGTAATGCGCTTTGCCACTGATATGGCCAAATTTATGTCGGGAAATTACATAGAATCAGGCTGCGACATTATTGCCCTGGTGGACCCCATGACCAGCCAGATCGATCCTGTATCTTTTGAAACTTTTGTTTCTCCCTATGTTTCTGAGATTTTTACTTTCATAAGAAATACCGGCTCTTTGAGTTCTTTCTTTGTTTGCGGAAATGCAAAACAAAATATCGGGGTAATGTGCAAATGCCGTCCTGATAATATTTCCATTGACGAAAATATTCCTCTTGGGTATGTCCGTGATATTGCACTTGCTAACAATATAAGTTTCGGTGGAAATATGAAGCTTACAGTTTCATTACTTATGGGAAATGAAGACGATGCTCAAAGGGAAGCACTTGAGTGCATGGACACAGGTGGTAATAAAGGTTTTATTCTTGCCCCCGGTTGTGATCTCCCAATGGCCACACCTGCTAAAAACCTCATTGCAGTGGCGGAACTTGTTCATGATGAAATGCTCCAGGGAAAGTTACGTGCATCGGATGCTCCCGTTCATGAAGTGGAAAAACTTGACCTTACCGGACACTGGTCAGAAAACCAGGTTGTGATCGATATTATCACTCTCGACTCTTCTTCCTGCGCCCCCTGCCAGTATATGGTCAATGCTGTGGAGAGAGCAGCTAAACCCTTCGGGGAAAAGGTGATCTTTAAAGAACACAGTATAAAAGAAAAAGAAGGCGTGCAAATGATGGCTACCCTGGGAGTGCAAAACCTGCCAACAATTGTAATCGACGGTAACATTGAGTTTATCTCCCAGATACCTCCTGTTAGTAAAATTGAATCGAAAATACAGGAATATCTTAATGCCAAATTATAACAAATCAGATTTCTTTCTCATCACCGGTTTCCTCGGAAGCGGAAAGACAACTTTTCTCAAATATATTCTTAATACTATCGGGGAAAAGCACAGAATTGTTATTATCCAGAATGAATTTGCACCCACAGGCGTTGATGGTAAAGAACTGCAGAATACAGGAAAAGACTTCACACTGGTAGAGATCAATAACGGCTCTGTCTTCTGTGTCTGCCAGCTCAGCACTTTTGTTTCCACCATGGAGAAACTTCTCGAAAAGTATGATCCTGAAATGGTTTTCCTGGAAGCATCAGGTATCTCCGATCCTGTGAATATACTTGAATTGCTACAATACGGTATCCTGCGGGAAAAATTAATACTTAAACACATTTATGCTATTGCTGATGCTTCATTATTTTTCAGGGAAATAAACATGCTTGAACGCTTTCGCCATCAGCTTATGATAGCAGATAACATTATCCTCAATAAAACTGATCTCTGCAAAGACGACACCGGGAAAATAGAAAAAGAAATCCGGAAACTTAATCCTTTTGCAACCATTATTAAAACCATATATTGTGAAACGCCTCTTCCGGGGATAATGAGAGAACAGGAAACCGGGCATAAAGCGGCTGAAAGATTCGCAGGCCGGAAATCAGGAGGAAGACCTGGCATTAATACCTGTGTATTACGCACTAATGATAAAATCTCCGAAAACGATCTGCATAATTTTATCAGGGAATTGCTGCCGGATTGCATAAGAATAAAAGGATTCGTAAATCTCGCTGATGGAAGGACAGTTGCTGTTCAAACAGTGTTTGAACATGTGGAATTCAAGGAAATTGCAAATTTTTCAGGACTAACTGAAATTATCGTATTCAGTGAGTATTTAACCGTCAAGACTGTCTACGGAAAATTTAAAAATAAAGCTTCACACCTTTAAAATGCCTTAAAAATTGGTTTTTTTAAAACTAATCCATAATTTTACTTTTATTAAAAACTCCGTACAATATAGCTTTTTGAAGCATCCTTTTAAAAATGAAAAAAAATCCGATCTTCATTATTCTAACTGTTCTTATCTCCTTCCACTTAAGTTGTTTTGCACAAATCCCTGTTAAACTTTCCACACCTTATCTTGAGATTAAAGCCAATACTGTAAACATTTACTATAACATAATTAACAGCAGCGAAGCTAATAAATTTAATATCTGGGTGGAAATCACTGATTCAACAGGAAACAAAATCAATGCTCATTCATTATACGGGGATCTTGGCAACAATGTAGGTGGAGGAAACAATAAAATGATTACCTGGGACTTTGTACGTGACAGTATTTTGAATGATACCGGGATTTATATTCAGATTTATGCAGAACCTTTGCCCCAGGAAAAGGCAGAAGAAATCATTCCATCGGTCAGAAAAGAGATACATCCCGGTCTGACCGTCTTTCAATCCATATTATTTCCCGGATGGGGTTTATCACGTATTAACAAAGGAAGTCCACACTGGATTAAAGGATTAACCGGGTATGGATTAATAGCCACTTCGATAATATACAACAGGAAAGCAATATCCAGTTATAATGATTACCTTAACGCAAGTGATATACAGGTAGTAGATGAGCTTTACAAAAATTCTGTAAAACAGGATAATATTTCTGAAATTTGCGCTTATACTGCAATAGGGATCTGGGTTATAGATCTTGTTTGGACACTTGCAGATTCCTCCAAATTAAAGAAAAATAATAAATACAGCCAGATAAAAGGATTTTCCATCAACCCGGAATATGAACCCTATACAAAAATGCCGGTATTTGCTTTCAGATACACCTTTTAATGAGTAGACTATTCAATATATATGATCTCTTTGTGCGACTTTATGAATCTTAATATCTGTGAACGAAGTAGTCCTCAACGAAGTTAAACTTTAGTAATTAAATTCATGAAAAATAAAAAGCAACTGTTGATTCCCGTATTTCTTTTCAGCTGTTATCTTTTACAGGCTCAGGTAATTACCAGCGAAAAATCATTCCTAAGATTAAATAATGCAAAAGAGGAGACAGTTGAAATAACAGACAAAACACCACCTGAAATTAAAATCATCTCTCCGGCGGTCAGGGAAGGAGTAAAATATAAGAGTGATGTTCCTGAAATAAATCTTATTGGAAAAGCTATTGATGAGAGCGGTATTAATTCAGTAATTGTTAATTCCGATGAAAAAATAGTATCCAAAGAAGGTGTATTTACCACAAAGATATCCCTGGTACCGGGAGACAATGAGATAAGCATTATCTCTATTGATAATAAAGATAACTACCAGGAGAATAAATTTATTGTTGAATATTCACCCCCTGTTCTGACATTTGCAGATAAAGTCACTAAAGATTCAAAATATTACGGCCTTATTATTGGTGTGAACAACTATGATGATCCTGCAATTACAAATCTTGACAATCCAATACGTGATGCACAGAAAATTTATGATGTTCTGACATTATCTTACACATTTGAAAAAGAAAATATTCTATTTATAAAAGATGCAAAACGGAAAGATATTATTGAATCGCTGGATGTTCTCGCTAAAAAGTTAACAACTGATGATAACCTGTTAATTTTTTATGCCGGACATGGCTGGTGGGATCAGGAAGCTAACAATGGTTACTGGCTGCCTTCAGATGCAAGAAGAGATAATAAAACAGAATGGTTCCGTAACAGTACACTGGTAGATTATTTAAAAGAAATAAAATCAAAACACACGTTACTGATTACGGATGCATGTTTTGGAGGAGCGATATTTAAAACCCGGACTGCCTTTGCGGATGCACCGAAAGCTATTGAAAAGCTTTATGAAATGCCAAGCAGAAAAGCAATGACAAGCGGTACATTGACTGAAGTCCCTGATCGGAGCACATTTATGAATTTCCTGGTAGAGAGATTAGAAAATAATAAGGAAAAATACTTATCCTCCGAACAATTATTCAGCAGTTTTCGTATCGCTGTTATTAATAATAGTGACGTGGTCCCCCAGTACGGAGAAATAAGGAATGTAGGTGACCAGGGAGGAGACTTTATCTTCATTAAAAAGTAAAATAAATGGTGTTAAATTCCCTCTTACATAGAATTCATCACAGAAAAAAACTCTTTCAATCTGCTTTTTCCTTATTATTACTCATACTTTTGACTCTATCTTTCCACTATAGCTGTCAAAAAATTGAACCTGAAAGACTTGTCAAGTTAAAGACAGGATCAATTACTGATATTAGTTATACTTTCTGTTCTGTCCAGGGAACACTTCTTGATATAGGTAATTCATACATAAAACAACATGGGTTTTGCTGGTCAGTAGCGCAAAATCCAACCATTGAAAATGATAAAACAGAATTGGGGAAAAAACTATATGCTGGTGATTTCTCTTCCGGTTTATATAACTTATCTGTATTTACTACTTACTATATCAAAGCATATGCTAAAGATCAAGACGACATTGTTTATTATGGTGAAGAAAAGTCTTTCTTAACAAGTAAATACTACCTGCCAACAGTAAATACTGCAGCTGTAACCGAAATAACAGAATTTTCTGCAACATGCGGGGGAAATGTGACTGATGACGGTTATTCATTTATAATTGACAAGGGTGTCTGTTGGAATACATCTCCCGGCCCGACTGTTGAAAATAACACAACTTCTGCAGGAGACGATAAAGGTAGTTTTATCAGTTTATTGGGAGGATTAAAAGTGCAGACAACTTATTATGTAAAGGCTTATGCTACAAACGAAGCAGGCACAGCGTACGGGCAGGAAGTTTCATTTACCACAAAATCATTTACTGGTTCATTCATCGACAACAGGGATGAGCATACCTATAATTGGGTGGAAATTAATGGTCAGAAGTGGATGTCGGAAAATCTTGCTTATCTTCCTGAAGTCAGCCCTTCAAATGTATCATCCTACAATACTCCACAATATTACATATACGATTACCAGGGCAATAATATGGAGGATGCTAAGGCATCATCAAATTACTCTGTATACGGCGTTCTGTATAACTGGACAGCCGCAATGGCAGGGGCGAAAAGCAATGACGCAAATCCAGGCGCTATACAGGGAGTGTGTCCTGACGGATGGCACCTTCCCAGTGACAGTGAATGGAAAGAACTGGAAATATTTTTAGGAATGAGCCCTTCTGATGCAAACCTGACCGGGCAACGTGGTGACATCGGAGGTAAATTAAAAGAAGAAGGGACAGAACACTGGAGTCACCCTAATACTGGAGCTACAAATTCATCGTCATTTATCGCTTTGCCCGGAGGGAAACGTAATTATGATAGCAACTTCACTTCAATGAAATACCTGGGATGTTGGTGGACCAGCACTGAATATGATGTTACCTATGCATACTCAAGAACTTTAGATTATGCATTTACCAGTGTTTACCGTGATTATCCAAATAAAGATCAGGGGTTGTCTGTCAGGTGTATTGAAGGCCGGGGAGCCCATCTACCGGAGGTTACAACTAATACACCTGAGGATGTTACTCAGGACGGAGCTACTGTAGGAGGTATTGTGCTGGATGACGGGTACGCCACTGTTACCGAGCGTGGAATATATTATGGAACAAATACAAGTCCCCAGTATACAGGAACAAAATATGTGATGGGTAGTGGGGACGGTCCTTTCTCTGCTGATCTGACTGGCCTTACAACAGGACTGACCTATTATGTAATAGCATATGCAACTAATGTTGCCGGTACTGCATACGGAGAGGTTCTAAGCTTTGTTCCCAAGGCACGCTAATATGCATAAAAAAGTAAAGTTCTCAATCTCCTGGGCAAACTCAATTTTTGGGGTTTAAAATAATCGAATATTTTTTATTTTTGAAATTTGATACTTAATTAAAAATTACTACCTGAATACTTATAATGTTTTTATAATAATGGCTATTCAAATTCACACCTTCACTCTTGAGGACATCTCTCTCAACATGGATATATTTGCCAGCCTGATCGGCGATTACACCGAAGCAACCTTACCCGAGCCCTACCCCCAGATCATTAAAACCGAACTGGAGGTACTCCCTGAATACGTCAAAATTAAGGGCGGTTACAGGATCATTGAAAATTTTGAACTAAGTACCGGCGAAAACAATATCCTTATAAACGGACTATCATTCCACACAGGTCACCAGGTAATAAAGTATCTGAAAAATGCTGAGAAACTTGCATTCTATATCTGCACTGCCGGTGAAGGCATAACCAGGCGTTCTCAGGAACTCATAAATAAAGGATTATTAGTGGAAGGATATATTACCGATATGTTGGGCTCGATAATTGTTGAAGAAGCCATGAATAATATTCACCGTGAATTGAAAAAAAGGATGGAACAGGAATATTTTCATGTAAGCAACCGTTATAGCCCTGGTTACTGTAACTGGAATGTATCAGAACAACATAAACTATTCTCCCTCTTTCCCCCGGAATTCTGCGGAGTAACACTGACTACGGGAGCGCTTATGTCCCCGATAAAATCAGTAAGCGGAGTTATCGGTATCGGTAAAGAAATAAAATTCCACAAATATATCTGCGATGCTTGCAGCGACGTGAATTGTATTTATCGGAACAAAAGAAATCTGTAAAAACCTTTGAGTTCCTTTGTGAATCCTTCGTGTACTTAGTGGTTAAAACCTTTGAAAGTTAACCACAAAGGACACAAAGGATGTCACTAAGTAACACAAAGTACAAAAGGATCATCTTTTCACACTCCCATTTTTCTCAAATCATAGGTGAACGTCAACAAATAAAACCTCTGCAATACATTGCTCCGGGAATCCTCTATATATAAGTCAGTTATATTCCTTTCAATGTTTTTATTCTGATTCAGGGCATCATTGATGGAAAACGCTATCTCCCCTCTTTGATTATTAAACAGCTTCTTACCCAGACTGATGTTCCAGAGAGCATAATTCTGATTATATCCTTCCGATAAACCATGATAATAAGTGTGGTTAAACTGGGTATTAATAACTAATCCCTTCCAGAAGATATACTTAAATCTCAGGTTAGTACGCTGATAAAAATAATTATTACTGAGATTATCCTGAAAAGTACTTACAGGAATGCTGTAATTGGAGTTACTGGATATGGTAAAATCAATATTCTGGCTGATATTGCTATTCAGAGAAATACCTAATCCTGCTGAACGGTCTGTGGATACCCCGTCAACACCGTTTATATATCCGGGTCTTCTGGAGATCGACAACGAACTGTTCAGGTTAATACTGCACTTAATTAGCTTTACGGGAATACCATAGGTTAAAAACAAACTGCCACTGATATATCCATCAAGATTTACGGGTATAATTAGTTGCTGTCCTTTAAAAAGGTCTATTCCTCTGATTGTGGTATCTCTGTCAGCCATATAGGTACTGTTAGCTATATAATTATTCCTTGTCGTAAGACGAATAAGAGCATAAAATACACTGGCCTTTGATATATTAGCCGACTGGTACCTGAGAAAAACCATATTCTGATATTCCTGTTTCAGTTCAGCATTTCCCGATTTAAGCCGCAGGGGATCCGAATTATCCAGTACATCCTGAAGTTGATCAATTGACGGAAGATTTGTGTTTGACCTGTACATCAATCTCAGGTTCTTACTGGTGTTAACCTTATAGTTAATCATTGCATTAGGCAGTAAACTGGTGAAATGATATTTATAGTCTGAAATTACCGGGAATTCACGATTGTTTTCCAGGTCTGCAAGTTCATAATCCAGTCCTGCATTAAAATTCATTCTTTCACCAACAAACCTGTAACCGGTTCCTACCTGGTGTGTGATATACGTATTCTTAAATATATTGGAAAGTAATGTGTCAGTGAGATTGTATGTGGCTGTCAGATCATTGAAATCGCTTGTTACTTTATCGGCATCATTCCATCGATATGAGTTCTGGTAATTAAATTGGATTATTCCCTTTGATGATACCGGTTCCATGTATGATATACGGGATGTTACAGAATTAGTGTTATTAATGTTACTTGTATATTGATCAATAGTGTCAGAAAGAAGTATCTCCCTCTGGTAATAAGTGTTTTCAGCGAAAAGATTTGTATTTGCGTCTTTGTTATTTAATGATGTGTTAATGTTAAGGGATAAGGATCTCCCTTTTTTAGGGAAACTGTGCATATACAGGAAAGTATTTGAGAAACTGTAACCTTTGTTATCTGATGTCCTGTTATTATCAGTATTGTTTAGCAATGCAAGATCCCTGACAGTTTCACCCGATGTGGCAGACCATGATGAATTATCCTGTAAACTGAGACGGGGCATAATAAATATCCTGTTTGATGAATCTATATCATATTGAACCCTGGCAAATAACCGGTGATTATAATTAATATTATTTGACAGAAGATCCTGAGAATATGTCTGGCTGCCGGTTTGCATAAAATATTCCTGGTCAAGATAATTTTCAACTACATTGTCCACTTTGTTAAAGAAGTAGCTGCCAGTAAGTTGCAGCTTCCCATTCCAGGTATTTGAATAGTTGATACCCAAGGCATTGGTAGTTGAGATTCCATTTTGCCTTCCCGTAAAAAAATCACCCCCCTCACGAGGAATAAAACCTCCACCTCCTGGCATTCCACCACCTGTTGAACCTCCTCTACCTCCACCCGATCTTCCCATTCCCCCTCCTGTCATACCACCACCAGCACCCGTCACACCCAAAAAATCCTGCATAGTAAATCCCTGGTTATTAATATTATTAGACTGTCCAACCAGGGAAATACGCTGATTTTCTTTAAAATAATTCAGGTTTCCAGACAAAGAATAGGCTTCATTATCTCCTGCCCCGGCAGATACTTTCCCCATGATACCATTTCTCATTCCTCTTCGGGTTATCACATTAATGGTTTTCGTGGTCTGTCCGTCATCGAATCCTGTAAAGCGTGCCTGTTCAGATTGCTCATCAAAAACCTGAATTTTTTCAACTATTTCTGCAGGTAGATTCCTTAGAGCCACGACAGGATCCTGGTCAAAAAGTTGCCTGCCATCTACTGTCACCTTTTTAACTTCTTCACCCTGGGCCTTTACTGTCCCTCCATCAACCTCAACTCCCGGCATTTTACCAACAAGATCCTCAGCAGTAGCATCGGGAGTTACTTTGTAAGCATCTGCATGCATTTCCAGTGTATCCTCCTTTACCAGAGCCATAGGAGTACTCGCTACTATGGATACTTCTTCAAGTTCTTTTGGCTCATTCTCCAGGAATATATTACCAAGGTTCAGGTCTTCATTGAAAAACCTTACATCCATCACCAAACTTTTATATCCGATATAACTTACATGTAACTGGTAACCACCCGGGAATACATTGTCTATCCGGAAATACCCCTTACCATTCACCAGCGCTGTGCCTGCAATATCATCCCTGAAAGATTTCAGAATTACATGTGCCCCAGTAAGAGGCTTTCTTGTCTCAGCATCCAGAACCATCCCTTCAATCTTGATAGCCGGCGGCTGTCCAGAAAGCAGGATGATACTCAGCAATAAAAAGCAGGTTGAAAAAACTGTTTTAATCCTTATCATATTATACTGTTATTAATTCTTTTTTGTTTCTTATATCTTTGTGTTCCTTTGCGCGTACTTCGTGTCCTTCGTGGTTAAATACGTATTATGGTTAACCACAAAGGACACGAAGGATTTCACGAAGGTACACGAAGGGAAAAATAGAACTTATTAACCACCTTCTGAAAATTCACAACCCAAAATTAACCACTCCCCGCATTCTCCGGAAATATAATAGACAAGATCCATTAAAAAGTAGATGAACAGAGAACTATTGCAGACAGGAAGATTTATAACCGGTATTCAGATAAAATCTTATTAAGATTTTCTTTGTATTGTTCTCCTATAGGAATTCTTTTCTCGCCAATAATAATTCTTTGATTTTCAATAGCTTCAATCTTTGCCACAGAAATGATGAAAGATTTATGAACTCTGATAAATTTTTTTCCCGAAAGCCTGTCTTCTATGTTCTTCATTGTACTCTTAGTAAGTACTGGCTTCCCTCCGCGGTAAATTTTAATATAATCTTTCAGCCCTTCAATATAGATAATATCGTCCAGTTTTATTTTGATGGTTGAATAATCAGCTTTAACAAGAAGGTATTCGGGTTTGGGCTTCGCAACGGTATCCGGGGAGTCTGTTTTCCCCAGTTTCAGGGAATATAATTCGTACGCTTTATTTACCGCTTTAAGAAAACGATCATAGGCTATTGGTTTTACCAGGTAATCAATTGCACTGAGTTCAAAACCTTCAACAGCAAACTCGGAATATGCTGTGGTGAATATGATCATTGGACGGGATTCAAGGCTTTTTAGAAATTCTATCCCCGAAATATGCGGCATATTTATATCGAGGAAAATAAGATCCACCTTTTGTTTATTTAATATTTCTATTGCCTCAAAGGCACTGGTGCACCTGCCAATAAAATTAAGAAAAGGTATTTTTTTTGAAAAATCCTCAATTATATCAAGCGCAAGAGGTTCATCATCAATTGCCAGGCAGTTCATATTCAAAGAATTAATGATAGATACACATCAAATGTATTATTTTCTTCACTAATCTGAAAATTATATTTGCCGGGATAGAGAAGTTCAAGGCGTCGTCTGACATTTTTCAGACCGATCCCGGAAGTTTCATTCTGATTTTTTAATCCCTCAATAATGGTATTACTGCAAAAGAAAGAAAGCATGTTATCCTCGACCGATGCCTTGATCATGATAACAGAATCATTCAGATTATCGGATCCATATTTAAATGCATTTTCCAGGACAGGTAATAGCAACAAAGGGGCAATCAACAGCTCCTTATCTGGCATCTGTATATTAACCTGCAAATCTGTCTTCCCGGTAAGCCTGAATTTTTGCAGTTCAATATAACTTAATAATCCTGATAATTCCTGTTGTAAGGGAACGAATTCCTTTTCAGTCTCATAAATCACATACCTCAGCATTTCAGATAATTTAAGTACCGCTTCCGTAGTTTTATCCGATTGCCGGTTGGCAAGGGAGTATATACTATTGAGTGAATTAAAGAGAAAATGTGGATTTACCTGGGTTTTCAGTGAATTTAATTCCGTTTCTATCTTATCTTTTTCTGTCTGCAACCTGATTTTTTCATTTTCCTGATATCTTTTCAGTATACCGAATGCAAAACTCAATGTATAGATCAGCATGATCCCTGTGAGGGAAAAGATCACATTTCTTCTCTGGTAAAATCGCCCTCTCATGTATGAGGGCCTTATATTATCAGGACTCCCCGGTGGAGGAGCAGGCTTAAATCCGGCATCCCCCGGAGGTACAGGACTTTCAGCTTTCCGTGACCTTTCAGTTTCAATTCTGCTGAAATGTATCTTTCTTATTTCAACAGTAGAATAATTTCCTGCAACGATAAGCACAAGAGATAAAAGAAGGTAAAGAATGATTTTCTTTCTGAAGAAAAATAAAGGAAGTAAGATTAACAGATTAATATAAAAAACCAGCAGGTAAACGGACCAGATATGTAATTGAAAAGCAGGTTTAAAAGCAACAGGATAATTACTGATGATCAGGTAATTAAGCAGAAACACGAAAGCCCAGATTATCCCGTGTAATACTATATTCTTTAATGTTTTCATTATAAGCAATAAATTCCTTTGTGATCCTTCGTGTGTACTTCTTCGTGTTCTTTGTGGTAAATTATTATATGTAATAAACCACAAAGAACACAAAGTACACACGAAGAAACACAAAGTTATTAATACTTAGCTTCAGCAAGTGAAACGGATTTTACCCATACTTTTATAGGAACCATTAATTTCTGCATAGATGCTCTTCTTTCCTGCATTTCTTCCGGGCTTCTTCCTTCTCCCGGGCGTTCACCACTTCCAGGTCTTATCCCAGCTGGTCTTTCTCCCATAGCTCCTTCCGGCCGGCCGCCTCCTGCTCCCCATTCCGGTCTCCCTGAAGGCATCTGATCCATATTTAAACTCCCGGTCTCTATTCCAAAACTAAACTGATTCAATGGTACACCATCAGCAATTTTCGTCAATGGTATGGTGAAAATATAATTCAGTTTTACCTGGTCATCAAGTTGGATCTGACAGGAAATATCTTTCATTTCGGAAACCGGTATAATTGATTTCTTTAAACCGAAACCAGATATCTCGGCGTTCATAACCTGAGAAACCATTAATTTTCTCCGCTCTATTCTCGCTACTTCCCTGTCAGCTCCAGGAGCAGTCCTGTTCTGATAAAATTCAGGCTGGTCATTTTCCGGGGCAAGTAATTTTATATATGTTTTTTTTCTGCTCTTTGCTTCCGGATCAATAAATATTGTCAATCCATATCTCATTGCCCTAATCTGGGAAGCATCAGATACCATAACAAGATAAACATATAAATTCTGTTCATCATTTGCTAAATAATAAAAAATGTCGTTTTCTGCATCAAAATTATATGCATCCGGAAATATGATCTTTTCCGGTTGATACCATTTGCTTCGGAGAACATCCTGTGAATATGTCAGGTGGAAAATAAGACTTAAAAAAAACAGAAAAAAATAAGTTAATGTTTTCATAGATTTTATTCTTTGTGTTTGTGTTTTGTCTTCCCTAATCAACGCTCATCTTTCGCGACAGCTTCAGATGACTGGTGGCAGAGCCAGGTTTTGCATACAGGTCATTATTACCGGAAGTTAGATTACCTTCACTGACCTCAGCTGCAAATTACCTCACTATTTTCTGAATTTAAAAATTAAATAGACGAAGGCATAAATTTTGACGACAAAACAGGGATTTATGTTGGGTTATTGGGTTATTGGGTTATTGGGTTATTGGGTTATTGGGTTATTGGGTTATTGGGTTATTGGGTTATTGGGTTATTGGGTTATTGGGTTATATAATATCAGGGGTTTTGTCTTGCTACTGTAATTGCATGATGAGCCATGAGCCTGATAGCATTTATCTTTATGAATCCCTCGCTGTCCTGCTGATTAAATCCTCCTGCAATATCCATGCTGGAAAGATCCTGATTGTAAAGAGAACTTGGTGATTCCCGTCCGTCTATCATTACATTTCCTTTATATAAAGTTAAATACACAATTCCATCAATGAGTTCCTGGCTCTTGTTTATTGCAGCCATAAGGAATTCCATTTCCGGGCTGAACCAGAATCCGTTATACACTAACTCAGCAAAAACCGGGGATAACATATTCCTTAGCCGCATAACCTCCCTGTCCATTGCAATACCTTCAATATCCATATGTGCCTTCAATAATATTTCTGCTCCCGGGGTTTCATATACACCTCTTGATTTTATACCTACAAAACGGTTTTCTACCATGTCCAGCAGTCCAATACCATTATCACAACCAAGCTTATTCATATACCGGAATAATTCCAGCGGTTTTTCATTTACCGTTCCGTCATCTGTATTTACTACCTTCACTGGGATACCATCTTTGAAATGTACAGCAATATGTGTTTCCTTATCCGGAGCCTCCTGTGGCAGAGTGATCCTTGAAATGACATCACGGCCGGCTTTATATTTCGGGTCTTCAAGTATCCCTGCTTCATGGCTGATATGCATCAGGTTATCATCTTCACTGTATGGTTTTTTCAAAGTAGCTTTCACCGGGATACCATGCTCCTGAGCATAGTTCAGTAAATCAGTTCTACCTTTGAAATGATCAAGAAATTCCCTGTTCTTCCAGGGTGCGAATACTTTTATTTTAGGGTTCAGAGCATAATAGGTAAGTTCAAACCGCACCTGGTCATTCCCTTTTCCTGTCGCACCATGAGATACATAACCTGCGTTTTCCTTTGCAGCAATTTCGATCTGCCTTTTTGCAATCAGGGGCCTTGCAAGTGAAGTGCCCAGCAGATAACGATTTTCATACATTGCATTGGATTTGATAGCAGGGAAAATATAATCAGTAACAAACTCCTCTTTAAGATCTTCTATATAAACATTTGAAGCCCCAATTGATAAAGCTTTCTTCCTCGCTTCCGCAAAATCATCATCCTGCCCTACATCCGCAATATATGCAATTACTTCATGCCCTTTGTCAATTAACCACTTCAGGATAACCGAGGTATCCAGTCCCCCGCTGTACGCTAACACGATCTTTTCTTTACTTTTAGTCATTTTGTTAAATTATCGGATGAATAAATATACAAATAAAATGCAAATATATACACAAATTTATTTCGCTGCAACCAGAAACGCAGAAATTTTGCAACTTTAAATATTTATTATCACTACAGACCGATTAAAATATGAGATTCTTCGCTATCGCTCAGAATGACAGGTCATTCCTTAATTTTGGACATAGTAGGGGGTGGTTGGCGGCGTTGCCGCCAACCACCCCCTTCTTATGATTATAAAATGCTGTCATTCTGAGCGTAACGAAGTGAAGCGAAGAACCTCATAATTGTTCTTATAAATATCTCGGTTACTATTGATTAATTAACTAAAGGTGGATATATCTGAATCATACAGAATTAAAAAATACATTTTATGCCCAACTCACACTATTTTAGATAAAAATCTACATTTAAAAATACTATGTTTGCAGATTATTAAGTTATTTATCCTGAATATTGTCAATCATTACTGTACATGTTAATCCGAAGAATCATCATTTTCATCGTGCCTGTTATATTCTGGATCTTATCCTGCGAAAGGGAAAAGTTTATCCTGGATCAACCTGTACAGCTTAAATTCTCAGTTGATACGGTTTATTTCGACACTGTGTTTACTCAGATCGGCACTGTGACAAAACGGTTTACTGTTCAGAATCCATACCAGGATTACATACGCATTTCAACAATACAGCTGGCCGGAGGAGAAAATTCGGTTTTCAGGATAAATGTTGACGGATTACCGGGAATTCTCTTTACCGGTATTGAAATACCTCCCGAAGACAGTCTGTTTATTTTCGTGGAAGCAACTCTCAATCCGAATAATATTGATGAAATTTTGCTGCAGGAAGATTCGATACTTTTTATAACCAATAAAAACAAACAATCAATAAATCTATCAGCATGGGGCCAGGATGTACATATGATGAGAAAAGAAACATTAAGCACACAAACCTGGATAAATGACAAACCATATCTGGTGATCGACTATGTTTATGTTGACAGCAGTGAGGTACTTCAACTTGACCCGGGCGTGCGTGTTTTTCTGCACAGGGACGCAGTTTTTTATGTTGGAGGTACCATACAGGTAAACGGCACATTGGATGAACCGGTATATTTTCGTGGTGACCGGCTGGAAAAAATGTATGAGGACATACCTGGACAATGGGGAGGAATATACCTTATACCGGGTAGCAGGGATAATATTTTTAAACATACTATAATACGCGGTGGAAATTTCGGGATCCTTATTGACACTTTTATGAGTGAAACCGTACCAGCTCTCCTGATTGAAAATTCATTTATTGCCGATCACAGTTCTTTTGGGATACTGGCCCGGGGATCATTTATACATGCCTCAAATACAGTTATTGCCAATTGCGGCACATGTGCCGTTGCCCTGATATGGGGCGGAACATACGAATTTTATCATTGCACGATCGCTAACCGCTGGCTTTACGGGGGAGTAAGAAATACTCCTGCTGTCTTTTTAAATAATTATTATAAAGACATTTACGGAAAAATTCAGATGAGAGATATACATAAAGCTTACTTCGGTAATTGTATAATTCATGGTAACAGGCAATATGAATTTGAAACAGACAAAGATCCGGGTGGCACGGGAATACTTGAATATACAATTGATCATTGCATAGGAAAATTCGGATCACCTGATCTTGACACCACCCGTTTTATTGAAGTAATTAAAGATAAGGATCCGAAGTTTATTTCATGGGACGAATATAACTTTGAACCCGACACTCTTTCCCCTGTAAAAGATATTGGAAATCCGTTAATTGGCAACATGTTCCCGATTGACAAAAACGGAAATAACAGGATGGAGGACGGGAAACCTGATGCAGGAGCATTTGAAAGAATAGAAAAACATGATTGACCGAAGATACATAGAGCTAACTGATCATCAGATAATTGACCTTATTATCCAAGAGAAAAAGACCGGTCTTTTTGAAATTTTATATCAGCGTTATTATAAAAAAGTATTGGATAAATGCTATTCCATCTTAAAAAACAGGAAAATGGCCGAAGAATTTACCCTGGAGATCCTTTCAAAAGTATTTGAAAAAATTGAAACTCATAAAAGAAATGCTTCGTTTTCTTCCTGGCTTTATGCCATTACCTATAATCACTGTATTGAATATCTCAGGCATAAGAATAAACTTCATTATCCTGAATGGAACAGGAACAACCAGTTACCTGAAGTAATTGACGATATTCCTGAAGAAGATATTTCAGCCATCAAATTTGAAAGAGTGCAAAAAATTCTGGATATGATCCACCCGGAAGAAAAGGCACTCCTTCTTATGAAATACCAGGACAATATACCCGTAAAACTTATCCAGTCAACTTTCAGAATAAGTGAAAGCGCAGCCAAAATGAGAATTAAACGGGCCAGGGCCAGAGTTTTACATCTCTATTACCAGTTATATAAGGAGTAACCGATTATACTTATAAAGTGACTTTTATTAAAACTAACGTCTTAATTTTATTAAATAAAACCAGGTCATGGATGATTTTTTCAAATCATTACTGAAAGGAAATACAGATAATCCGGAACCTGTCTTTACTGAAAAATTGTTTGAAATATGCCCTGATGCAATTTCTGTTGAATGGTTTTTCAACGGAACAACACATGAAGCAATTTTCTCAGAACGGGGTCAGGAAAAAATAGCAAGGTTTTCCCTGAAAGCACAACTAATAGATCTTAAATCAAATCTGGGTATAGAGGAAATACCTGTACAGATTCGAACCAGGATTGAGAAACAGGGGGAGATCATGAGCTCTGTGTTAATTCAGGAAGGGAAAAACTACAGCTATGAGTTTGTATTGCGGGATAAAACTATGAAGCGTGAAATTATTTTTACCGATAAAGAAGGGAATATCTTATACCGGCAAGATTTTCATGAAATTATTTGACAATTGTTTAAAAGTTTTATAACTTTTTCCTTTTTTATAAAAATTATTCTGGTAATTACATGTGACTTTATATATATTTAACGTCTAAATAACATAAACATTAAAAACCAGGAGGTTCAACATTATGAAAACTAAATTTTTTGTTACACTGCTGTTCATAGGAACAGCCATTCTCATTTTCTCAGGTTGCCAGAAAGCTCCCCAGGCTGAAATAGACCTGGCAAATGCCGCCATTGATTCAGCAAAAGTTGTAGAAGCCAACAGGTACCTTGCTGCAGAATTTCAGGCTATCCAGGATTCATTAAATGCTGCAATGGCAAACATTGAGGAACAAAACTCAAAATCTGCTCTCGGCCGCAACTATAACGAAGCTAAACGTCTTTTAGGTGTAGTTACAGGATTGGCTCAGCAGGCAGCTGCCAATACAGCAGCCAAAAAAGAGGAACTTAAAGCTCAGAATGAAACTCTGTCAGGAGAGTTAAAGGTTCTGATAGAAGAAAACAAAGCTTTAATTTTAAAAGCTCCGAAAGGAAAAGAAGGGAAAGCTGCACTCGAACTGATAAATCAGGACATGGCAGTTATTGAAGCTTCTCTGGCTGATGCTGCAGCTCTTACTGAAAGCGGAGATATTTTATCAGCAAATGATAAACTCACAGCTGCCAAAGAAAAAGCAACTTCAATTAGCGCTGAATTAAAAGAAGCTATTGCCAAAGTTGTAAGAAGATAATATCCTATAATAAATATCAGGTAGAAGCTTATACCCCGGATCTGTGCTTTCAGAACGGGGTATTTTTAACTTTTGTATATGGATGATCAGAAGCGGAGAAAGAAAAAATATTTCCTGTTTATTTTAATCACTAATTTATTACTCTTACTATTATACCTGTTCATGGTTCTGAATTACCCTGATCCACCAGTGCTGAAAATTTCCCGGGCACGTGAAGCTTTATCCAGATCAGGTAAAAACAAAGCTGCATATTTTGCAGGGGATGACTATGCCATTGCAACCGGCTTATGGGACAGCTTATTGATAGAATGGAAAAAACAAAATTCACTTTTCTTCTTTAAGAGGAACTTTTCACGCCTTAACGAACTCTCTGAAAAAATTATTCTCTATGCAGAAATAGCAGGAGATTCAGCTCTGAATAATAAACATGAAACTGTACTCTTTTATAACTCCTCCCTCAGTAATATAAATGAAATAATTGCACAATTCGATACAAAATACAGTAAACTCCCTTTAAACCAAAGTATATATAACAACATTTCAAAAATACGCTTATTAATCCGTGAAGCTGAACTAATTTATAACAGGGGCGATGTCCTTAAAGCCTCATCTGTTTTATATGATTGTCTTGAATTATCTGAAGCTTGTGATAGCCTGGTCAACAGCTTTATTTCAAATTATTTCGAAAATTACCCAACCTGGGAAAAATGGGTATCCGATATAATTTCCTGGAGTAAAAAAAATCATTCTGTGGCTATTGTGGTTGACAAAATTGATCATAGTTGCATCATATATAAAAAAGGGAAACAGGTGGCTAAATATGCTGCTGAATTCGGAGCTAACTGGATGGGAGATAAGAACTACACCGGAGATAAAGCTACTCCCGAAGGAAAATATTCCATTACAAAAAAACTGGAACAAAAAAACACTAAATATTTTAAAGCATTATTATTAAATTATCCCAATGAAGAGGATGTTATAAGGTACAATAACGGTATTAAAAACGGCACAATCCCGGTGAAAAAAAGTATAGGAAGCCATATTGAAATTCATGGTGAAGGAGGCAGAGGGATTAACTGGACTGAAGGTTGTATCGCATTGGAGAATAAAAATATGAATGAACTTTTTAATTATGCTGCTATAGGAACACCTGTAATAATCGTAGGTTCCATTAAACCATTAGGTCAGATATTTGAGCAACAATAATTTATGCAAACAAACAAACTTAAAACCGGCCTTGAACGGGGTAAGGAAAAACTAAGGACCCTTTTCATTAAAACAAATGAATATTTCAGATTATTTCCAGTAAGGGGATATATAATTACCGGGATATTATGTCTTTTTCTATCATTATGTTTGTTTTGTCTCCTGTTCAATAATGCCTCCGAAATGCAGGATTTACTGTTTGTCATAATGTCTGAGAAAAAAGGAAATAACGAGCTCACGATCGAAGACACGCAAAATAATATTAAAAGATTAACCCGGGAAAATTACAGGTTGGAACGAAGATTAACCTCTCTCGTTCCTTTGGTGCCCTACCTGGTTATCAATACTGTTGAAAATCATTTTACACTTTATCAGAATAAAAAAATTAAAAGGGAAGGATTCTGTTCCACAGGATCATACATACATCTTGAAGCAGAGAATTCCCAAACATGGATATTTAAAACTCCCCAGGGTGTATTCAGAATACAGGGAAAAACTGAGTATCCTGTCTGGAGAAAACCTGATTGGGCTTTTATTGAAGAAGGGCTTCCTGTTCCCCCGCCTCATGGGCCTGAAAGATTTGAATACGGAGTTTTGGGAGAATACGCACTTAGCCTTGGTGGAGGCTACCTGATCCATGGAACGCTTTATAAAAGACAACTTGGAATGCCTGTAACTCATGGTTGCATCCGTATGGGAGATGAAGACCTGGAGGCTATATACAATAATTTGCAGATAGGATCTAAAGTTTTTATATTTTAACTTTTTTATAACCTGAATTTTTGTTATATTAAGCATGATGTATGAATAATTGTTTTTAATAACCGATGTGCGGTTCGGTATTTTTAGATTATAAAACTTAAAATAAAACATTATCATTATTATTAATTTTATTCTAAAATCAAACCGCACAAGCGGTATTTTATGTTCAAATGGAAGAAAATAATAATTACACATCCTTTGAGATAACCTTGAAAAAATATCTGAAAATTTTCCTGGTTATCCTTATAATGGTAATAACCTTATTCATTATTATGGGCGTTATAATGCCTGTTCTGAGGGCAGATCTGAAATTTCCCGAAGATAAAAATACTCCTGCTCCTGCTTTTTATGCTCCTGATGATAGTCTGAATAATTATCTGCAACATCTTACATCCCTGAATTCTTTTCTGAAAGCACGACTATCCACTGCAAAAAATGATTCTGCCATATTAATGATCAATCTTCCTGATAGTACTATAGCGTTGCAACTCGAGGGCGTTATTATTTTTAAAACAAAAATCACTGAATATAAATTAAGCCGGATATTTAATAAATATTCTCCTGCATTTTTATCACAATGGGTTGAATATCCTTTTGATGTTAAAAATTCTGCATCTTCTATACCCAAAATGCCGGTGATTTACAAGAAAGCCCCCAAAGACACTATTGAAGCGGCAAAACAACAAAAACAACTTGTTATCCCTGATGAGCCGGAAGATGCATGTTTCAGCCTGTACACAACAAGAAATCTGAAAATAGCAGTTAACCAGGTTGAACGACCTGCCAGGTTGATATCAGAAAACAGGCATAGGTACTTTCGTAAAGCAAGAAAACTGGAAAGAAGGGAACTGGTAAAATCACTTGCAAAACTTGAGATCCCGGTACATTACGCATATATAAAAATTTACATTTCACGGTCGGATGCAAGAGTAATTTATCGCGCTATACCGGAACATGCACTGGTCGTACTCAGACTATGATCTTTATATCTTTCTCCTTCTGATGCTTTAACAGCATATTTCCCGGTAAAGGCTGTAATTAACAGGAACTACAGGATAATGAAATTCATAATTGTCCTGGTTTTCAGTAAAGTTATCCAACTTCCGCTTTAAACCTTTTAATAAGAATTTCAGTACCTGTCAGAATTTCTCTCATTAATTCAGCCTTAGGGAGAGAAGCAATCCGGTTTCTATAATTATATGACCTGCCGGGAAAGTATCAACAAGGTTGAATCCGCTCCGAAAAGTCGAATTTACGATTTTAAATGCTTGTCCCCCCCAGCCCCTTAAAGGGGGAGAGCCTATAAATCAGCAACTTGCAAAAGTCCCCCCTGGGGGATTTAGGGGGAAATGACTTTTCGGAGTGGACTCAAGGTTTAAATTATAAATCTAATATTTTAATGATTATGAGCACAATAAATAAAAGTCAGCATATACAGAATGCAGATATTCAAAATACTGTTATTCCAACCTCCAATTCAGCCAGGGATAATAAAAAGAATTCAAGATTTCATGGATTATTGCCCATGATATATTTTTCCCTGGGATTTATTGGTGTATTGGTTTTATTAAAACTTATCATGAATTTATTAACGAATAATTGACGTTAACAGATATACCGATAAGTGAATTATTAAGACTTCAGCGAGGCTGAGAAGTGTGATTTACACAGTGAAAGGAAAAGCTTCGCTGGGTCTTAACAGATTAAATGCCACTTGGATGCATTGTTTTTTTGCTAATAAATCAACCATAAAATATACAACACAAATACAGTAAAAAATAATGCCCCCTCCCACCTGTCAAGTATTTTCTTTTTCCCAGTAAACATTGCCAGCAGTACCATTAATGTCGCTATAATTAAAAGAAAGATATCATTATTAAATGATTCTGTGACTTGTGTGGGTGAAATAATAGCGCTAATACCCAGGATAAAAAAAATATTAAAAATATTGGAACCGATCACGTTCCCCAGTGCAAGGTCACTTCTTTTTTTATATGCAGCTACAGATGAGGTGGCCAGTTCGGGAAGTGATGTCCCGGCAGAAATAATGGTCAACCCGATAATTCTTTCACTTATACCTAATACCTTAGCAATTTCCACAGCATTGTTAACTACCAGTTTTCCTCCAAAAAACAATCCCGCTAAGCCAGCCGATATTAATAACAGGGTTTTTATCAGGCTGTATTCTTTACTTCCGGACTCAGTTACTTGATTTTCTTCTTTGAGATTCTTAAAAATATAATAGATAAATAACGAGAAAAAAATAAGTAAAATGTATCCATCTAAGCGTTGTAAAACATTTGATGATGAATGAAAAATTCTCATGTCATTCACCAGTAATAAAAGCAACAGAGCAGCTAAAAGTGAATAGGGTATTTCTCTGCGAATTGATTTAATATCAACAGTTATCGGATAAATCATTGCTGACAAGCCAAGAATACAAAGGAGGTTGAAAATATTGCTTCCTACAATATTCCCCATAACGACATCATTGTATTTATTAATGGACGCAACTACATTAACTACCATCTCAGGTGTTGAAGTTCCGAAAGCCACGATAGTTAATCCTATTGCCAGCTCAGAAACTTTGAATTTCCTGGCAAAACTGACTGAACCATTAACGAGCCAACCGGCTCCTTGTATCAGTAGGGCAAACCCCAATAAGAATAAAAGAGTATTTGTAAGCATAATTATCTATTTACGATGGGGCTGTATCATAAATCAGTATATGTTTAACCCTGTCTGCCGACAGGCAGGGTTAAAAATACTTATGATACGACCTCTGATATTTTTTGATTACAAAGGTATGTCGTTCCTCCTTAATGTATTAATATGTTTTATTATTTTTTAACTAGTAACCGAGATAATTTTGTAATGTATTGATAAAGAGTTGTTTAGTAATTATATATTACTTATATTATTAGTAATCAATATTTTGCGCCTCTGCGCCTCTGCGTTTTATTTTAATTTAACGGACTATTAATTTTTTGAATTAAAGTAATATTCCCATTTTTATGTTATCTGGTTTTCTTATCATAATGACTTGTTGGATAATGTTAATAATAAGTTAAAATATCATCCGATAATATTTGTTGAACGAACTCCCCGCAGCATTCGTCATTTTTTTTAGTACATTTGCAAGTTAACAGTTAATATTATATTAATACTGAACTATGAGTCTACTCCGAAAAGCCTTAAACCCCTAAATCCCCTAAAGGGGACTTTTTGCAAGTTGCTGATTTATAGATTCTCCCCCTTTAGGGGGTGGGGGGTAACCATTAAAAATTAAGATTAAGACTTTTCGGAGTAGCCTCAATTATTAATTCTCTTAACCACGTTTACCTTAGTGACACTATAGTTTGAGAAAAAGACATGACTCTTATTAAATCAATTTCAGGGATCAGAGGAACAATTGGAGGAAAGTATGGAGAGGCTCTTACTCCCCCTGATATGGTCGCTTTCACTTCAGCATACTCCCTTTGGATAAAAAATAAATATCAAAAAAAACAATGTGTTGTTGTCATTGGCAGAGATGCAAGAGTATCAGGTCCTATAGTTGAAAAGATCATCAGCGCTACTCTTTGCAGTATGGGGATCAATGTGATCAACCTTGGATTGGCAACCACTCCTTCTGTGGAGCTTGCTGTACCCAGGTTTAATGCAAACGGAGGGATTATAATAACCGCCAGCCATAATCCTTCTCACTGGAATGCTTTAAAGCTTCTCAACAATAAAGGAGAATTCCTGTCTGATGAAGATGGAAAAACAATTGCAGAGTATGCTGAAAAGGGAGATTTTACATACGAAAGTATTGAAAACCTGGGGCAAATCACAGAATACAAAGGTTTTGAGAATGAGCATATTCAAATGATCACCGCCCTGCCTCTTGTAAATGTCAACGAAATTAAAAAATGTAATTTCAGGATTGCTGTTGATGCTGTGAATTCAGTTGGAGGAATGATAATTCCCGGATTGCTCAGGGCATTGGGTGTGAAAGAGATTTATGAGCTTAACTGCACACCGGATGGACTTTTCTCCCATAATCCGGAACCATTGCCGGAAAATCTGAAAGATATCAGTAGGCTGGTCAGGGAGAAACATGCTGATCTTGGAATAGTTGTTGATCCTGATGTTGACCGGCTTGCGATTATTAATGAAGATGGCTCTTTCTTCGGTGAAGAATATACACTTGTTGCGGTTGCTGACTATGTACTTTCCAAAACACCTGGCAATACAGCTTCAAACCTCTCTTCTTCCAGGGCACTGAAGGACATTACCTTAAAACACAGTATGCAATACTTTGCCTCTGCTGTCGGAGAAGTTAATGTGGTTAAAGTAATGAAAGATAATAAATGTATAATCGGGGGAGAAGGTAACGGCGGAGTTATTTACCCGGAACTTCATTATGGGCGTGATGCACTTGTAGGTATCGCACTTTTTCTAAGTTATCTTGCTGAAAAGAAAATTAAAGTCTCGGAAATTAAAAACTCCTTTCCTCAATATGTAATCATTAAAGAGAAAATCACAACCGGTGAAAATATTAATTTTAAAGAAATACTCGTTAATATCAAGAGACATTTTACAGGTTACCTAATAAATGAAACTGACGGAATAAAAATTGATTTTGAAAAAGGCTGGGTTCATCTGCGAAAATCAAATACTGAACCTGTTATACGATTATATGCGGAAGGTACAGATGAACAAACTGCTAACTATTATGCTGAACAGGTAAGAATTTTATTGAAAAAAAAGTCTGAAGCGTAAATAAAAGTTTTAAACTGCCCGGACAGTTGATATAAACAATTATCAGTATCATATTAACGAATGAAGAAAAAAATTTTAATACCGCTTATTATTTTTGCTGTAATTATTATTGCTCTGATTATTTATTCAGCATCCACCAGTAGTGAAAAAGCCTTAAGCATTTTCTCAAAAGCAGAGCAGGGGAATTTTGAAATTGTGGTAGCGGTTACGGGTGAACTGCGAGCACAAAGATCTATTGAAATAAGAGCGCCGGGAGAATTAAGAAACCGGGACATGCGTATATCCTCAGTAAAATTATTGAATATTGTGTCTGAAGGTACTCTGGTTGATTCAGGGGATTGGGTGGCAACTCTTGACAGAACGGAGATCGATCTGGAGCTTAAAAACCTGATGGATGAAATTGAATTGAGAAGGGAAGCTGAATTTATCAGGACCCAGCTTGATACTACAATTCAATTAAGCCAGTTAAGAAATGAATTACTGAACCTTAAATTTAACCGGGATGAAATGGAAATTGCCCTTGAGCAATCCCAATATGAGCCTCCTGCAACAATAAGACAGGCGCAATTTAACCTGGATAAGGCAAACCGGGCTTATGAACAGGCTTTAACAAACTATGATCTTAAGGTTGAACAGGCCAAAGCTTCAATGACAGATGTTAAAATCAACCTGGATCGGGCCAGAAGAAGAAAAACAGAGATTGAAGCTATCCTTCAGAAATTTGAAATTAAAGCTCCTGCATCAGGCATGGTTATTTATAAAAGGGAAAGGAACGGATCTAAAAGAACTGTCGGTTCTGAAATAAATCTCTGGGATCTTGTCGTTGCAGAACTGCCTGACCTCTCCATACTTAACTCCAGAACTTTCGTAAATGAAATTGATATCAGTAAGATTAAGCCGGGACAAAAGGTAAGAATCGGCGTGGACGCATTCCCTGAGAAAAAATATTCCGGTGTGGTAAAAGAAGTTGCTAATATCGGAGAACAATTACCTAATACAGATGCTAAAGTGTTTGAAGTAATTATCAGTCTGAAAGATAAAGATGAGATACTGCGACCTTCCATGACAACAAGCAACCAGATTGTTACACAGGAATTTGAAAATGTTGTATTCATACCGCTGGAGACTGTATATACAAATGATTCACTCACTTATGTTTACCGGAAGAATGGTGTACGCCAGATTATTGTTCCGGGAGAAGCAAATGAGAATTATATTATCGTAGAAAAAGGATTAAATCCGGGAGATGAATTATACCTGTCTCTCCCCTCAAACTATGAACTATTTCCCTTTGAAGGATTGGAATACATTGCAGAACTGAAACAAAGAAAAACAGAAAAAGCATCTATGGACTCCCTCAGGCATAAAAAAGGGCTGGAGGGTATGAATATCAAGCCCTCAGATAATACAGGGAATAATAATAAAAACGGGGAAAGGGTTCTTAGAATACAACGCAGGCAACAATAACAGCGATAAACAATGATAGGAAGGTATGGACATGATATAGTTATTGCTTTTGAATCCATTTTATCCAATAAGCTTCGTAGTTTCCTGACTGCCCTTGGAATTATTTTCGGGGTTGCAGCCGTGATCAGCATGCTGGCAATAGGGAGAGGAGCACAACAGGAAATCCTGGAACAGATAAAGATGGTTGGGGTAAATAACATTATGGTCACCCCTATTGTTGAAACACAAGGTTCTCAGGAAGAGTCCGATACAGAGGCGCAGAATGGTGAAAAAAAGAAATTCTCTCCCGGACTGCATCTCAAAGATGTTGAAGCAATAAAAGAAATTCTTCCTTCCGTTAAAATGATAAGCCCGGAAATCGCACTTAGTTCTTTTGTTGTTCAGAGCGGAAGAAGGGAATCAGCAAAGTTATTAGGTGTATCCTCCACATATTTCGGGATCTTTAATATGAATATTTTAGAGGGAGATTCCTTTTCTTCCTTGCAGGAAGAGGAGGGCTTACCGGTTTGTATCATCGGGGCAAATATTGCAAGGAAATTTTTCAGCTCCGGCACTCCTGTCGGACAGTATTTAAAATTTGACCAGGTATGGCTTAGGGTGGTCGGTGTTCTTGAACGTACCACTATTGAGCTTTCAAGGTTTGAACAAACAGGGGTCAATGTTATGAATGATAATATCTACGTTCCTGTTAAAACTATGCTTCTTCGTTTCCAGAACAGGGCACTGGTAAGTTCACGCATTATTAATGTAACAGGATCAGGTCACAGACATAGAGATTTCTTTACCTTTAGCATCAGTACCAATGTTAATCAGAATACCAACAAAAATTATCATCAGTTAGATAAGATCATTGTTCAGGTAAACAGCTCGGAGGAAATTGAACCTGCAACTGAAATTCTTGGCCGGTTGATACTGCGGCGTCACCAGGAAGTTAAAGATTTTGAGATCACTGTTCCCGAACTCCTTTTAAAACAGGAACAACGGACAAAAGATGTTTTTAATATTGTTTTAGGGGCAATTGCCAGTATCTCCCTTATCGTCGGAGGAATAGGTATCATGAACATAATGTTTGCCTCCGTACTGGAAAGGATACGTGAGATAGGAACAAGGATGGCAATCGGCGCAAAGAAAACGGATATCATTGTTCAGTTTCTTGCTGAAGCTGTGTTAATAAGTGTGACCGGAGGAATCGTGGGAGTGCTCCTGGGTATTGTGGCTTCCAGACTTATTATGGAATTTTCAGGCATCCTGACTATTATCACTCCTTTCTCAGTTTTAATAGCTTTCATTGTGTCTGCCTCTGTAGGTATTATTTTCGGCTATTCTCCGGCTAAAAGAGCTTCTGAAAAAGATCCGATAGAATCATTACGATATGAATAAAATTACTTTTATCAGGTTACTGTTCATTTTAATAGTTATCCCTGTTTGGACCTATTCCCAGGAATATCTTGAGCTGAATCTTGATGATATAATAATTATTTCCCAGAAACAATCTCCTGCAGCAGTATCCGCACGACATCGTTTCCGTAACGACTACTGGAGGTACAGAACCCACAGAGCCGAATTTTTGCCAAATCTCACCATGAATGCCACCATACCTGACCTGAACCGGTCAATCGAGAGACTTACCCTCCAGGATGGAAGTGATGCTTTTATTGAAAGAAAGCTTATTAATTCTTTATCAAACATTGAACTTAGTCAGAACCTGGGATTCACAGGAGGTAATATCTTTATGAGCTCAGAGCTCCAGCGTATAGATATACTTGGAGATAATGCGCAAACATCATACCTTTCCAATCCTGTTAATATCGGCTTCAGGCAACCAATAAACGGATACAACAGCTATAAATGGGAAAAACTGATAGAACCTCTGCGTTATGAAGAGTCTAAAAGAAATTATTTAAATTCAATGGAATTAGTGTCGATACGTGCAGTGAATAATTTTTTTGAATTAGCCCTCGCCCAGAAAAATGTTGAAATAGCCCATCTGAATTATTCCAACGCAGATACTCTCTTCAGGATCGCCCGTGGACGTTATAACCTGGGAACTATTGCGGAAAATGAACTTTTACAGATGGAATTAACTTATCTGAATGCAGATGCAGCATTAAATGAAGCACAGATAGATCTGAAAATGAAAAAATACCAGTTGAATTCATTTTTAGGATTCAACCAGGAAACTGATATAAAGTTAATAATACCGCATACTATCCCTGACCTGGAAGTTGATCCTTCACTGGCTCTTTCAGAAGCAAGGAAGAATAATCCGGATATCCTCAACATGCAAAGACAATTACTGGAAGCTGAAAGGGATCTTGCTGAGTCAAAATCAGAAAAAGGATTAAATGCATCTCTGTATGCCAGCTTTGGATTAAGCCAGCGTGCAACCGATATTCAAGGTGTATATCTTAATCCCCAGGATCAGGAAAGAATAAGATTGGGTCTGCAAATACCCATTGCCGACTGGGGATTGGGTAAAGGGAAATACCGTATGGCCCAGTCAGCCCAGGAAGTGATTAAAACAAATGTAAAACAGGCAGACATAGACTTTCAGCAGGAAGTACTTCTTAAAGTAATGCAGTTCAATTTGCAGGATAACCAGTTGCGTATTGCATCAAAGGCTGATACTATCGCAGCCTTGAGATATGAAGTATCCAAACAGAGATTTTTAATAGGAAAGATCAGCGTACTTGACCTGAATGTTGCACAAACAGAAAAAGATGTGGCCGCACGTGGATATCTTTCAGCACTGAGGAATTATTGGACATATTTTTTTAATATAAGATCATTGACTCTGTATGACTGGATAAATGATTATCCTCTTTCAGAAGAATTTGAAGCATTGATCAGGTGAGATTACACTAATAAGTCTTAAAACCCTAAAATCTGTAACAGTTCATCATGGCAAAGAAATACAGAATAAAACTATCTTTGATTGAACTTGACAATTCCAGTTTTCACCTTATCACAGGGGGGGAAATTAATGATCATCCGGTAAATCTTATTATTGATACAGGGGCATCTATGTCGGTTTTCGACAGTGAATACTTAAAAGACCTTCTCCCTGGCCCTGAGTGTATTAAAGAGGAAATATATTCAGCCGGGATAACTGCAGATAAAGTAGATGCTGTCCGATCGGTTGCGAAAAGCTTTGTCCTTGGAAATCTTATTCTTCAAAATTACCCTTTGATACTTATAAATATGAAAAAAATCAACAAAATATACAACCGTGTGACAGGTAAAACAATACATGGTTTAATTGGCAGCGACTTTCTTTATTCCATGAACGCTGTTATTGATTTCGGTAAATCTATAATGATCCTTACACCCGAAAGAATTTTATAAAAAAGCCTGAAACATTGAATATTCTGCGATTCTTAGCAGATATGATTTCTGAAAAAAATATATTATATTTGCCCTTCATTTTTTAAAGTATTCATAAATAAATCTTAAAAGAATAAAGAAATGCAGAATAAAGGCGCAATTCGCTTATTTGCCATTATACTGGCCCTGGTGTGTATTTACCAGTTATCATTTACATTTATTTCAGGAAAAATTGAAAGAGATGCCAGGAAATATGCACAGGGAGATATCCTGAAACAACAACAGTACCTTGATTCTATTTCCGGTGAGGTAGTATATAATTTTATCTGGTTAAGAAAATATACCTACAAAGATTGTAAGGAAAGAGAACTCAACCTGGGTCTGGACCTTAAAGGAGGGATGAATGTGATCCTGGAAATTTCAGTGGAAGATGTAATAAGGACACTCGTAGCACCTCATTATCTGAATGACCCGGTTTTTGTCAGAACAATGAATGATGCCAGGGAACTGGCAAAAGGAAGGCAGGAAGATTTTGTAGTTTTGTTTTCCCAGGCTTTTGAGACAAATAATCCCGGCGGCAAGCTTGCCCAATTTTTTATGACTCCGGAAACACGCGGGCAGATAGACCTTAACACAACCAATGAACAGGTTCTCGGTTATCTCAGGACAGAAGCAGAAAGTGCAATATCGAATTCATTTAACGTACTGAGAAACAGGATTGACCGTTTTGGCGTGGTACAACCAAATATTCAGCGGCTTGAAAGACAAGGCAGGATACTCATTGAATTACCTGGTGTGAAAGATCCTGAAAGGGTTACAAAACTATTGACCGGTACTGCCAATCTTGAATTCTGGACTACTTATGAAAACGGAGAAGTTTTACCTTATTTAGACCAGGCTAATACCCTGCTTCGCGACCTTCTTTCCTATGAAAAACCTATGTTCAGTGAAGAAGATAACACTGCTGAACAGGGTACTGAAAAAGAACAAAAGGAAGTCTCTATTTTTGATGATAAAGCTGATACAGCGAAAGAAATACGCTTATTTGATGAAGACACAACCGGTGTTGATCTCCAGGAAGAAGAAATAGTACGCGAAAATCCGTTATTTGCCGTCCTTGTTCCATATCTTGACGAAAACAGGCAGGCTGTTCCCGGTTCTGTTATTGGTATCGCCGGCATCAAAGATACAGCAAAAGTTAACAGTTATCTCGCTATGTCACAGGTTAAAGCATTATTCCCGGCTGACATGGGATTTTACTGGCATAACAAACCTATGGAAAACAATGAAGGATACATTCAGCTACATGCACTTAAGGCTAGCAGGGAAAGAGGTGCTTCTCTCAGCGGAAAATATGTAACAGATGCCAGGATGGCTTATGGACAATTTAAGGGCGAATCGGAAGTTCACATGTCAATGAATGCAGAAGGAGCCAAAAGATGGGCTAATCTTACCCGCGAAAATATTAACCGATGTGTCGCTATATTACTTGATGGGTATGTTGTTTCAGCGCCAGTGGTAAAGTCTGAAATAAAAGGTGGAGGATCAACTATTTCAGGTAATTTCACCCAACTGGAAGCTACCGACCTCGCCAATGTTCTGAAATCAGGGAAAATGGCTGCCAGAGCCCGGGTTGAGTCAAGCGAAGTAATAGGCCCCTCCCTGGGTAAAGCATCAATACAATCCGGACTTCAGTCATTCATAATTTCTTTTGTAATTATTCTCCTTTACATGATCTTCTATTATGGACGAAGAGCCGGGTCTGTTGCTGACATTGCCCTGTTATCCAATATGTTCTTCCTCATTGGTGTTCTTGCTTCCCTTCAGGCAGTGCTGACTTTGCCAGGTATTGCAGGGATCGTCCTCACTATTGGTATGTCCGTTGACGCCAATGTGCTGATATATGAACGTATACGTGAAGAATTGGCTGCAGGAAAAGGAGTGAGACTGGCTATTTCTGACGGTTATAAAAACGCTTACTCAGCCATTATTGATGCAAACCTGACTACAGTTTTAACAGGGGTGATCCTGTATCTTTTCGGAACAGGACCTATTAAAGGTTTTGCAACTACCCTTGTCATAGGTATTATTACTTCACTTTTTTCAGCCATTTTCATTACCCGTCTTATCTATGAAGGTATGCTTTCTAAAAACAGGGATATACAATTTTCAACTAAAATCACTGAGAATGCATTCAAAAACGTAAACTTTGACTTTATTAAGGCAAGGAAACCCATGTATGTAGTTTCAGCTATCTTAATGATTGTTTCCATCGGATCTTTATTAACAAGGGGATTAAGCAGAGGTGTGGATTTCATGGGAGGCCGGAATTATGTTATTGAATTCCCGGGAGAAGTATCAATTCCCGAGGTTCGCCAGGAACTTACAGCTGAATTTGGTGAAATGCCACAGGTTATTACATTCGGTGAAAAAAACAGGATCAGGGTCTCCACAAAGTATCTGATAGAAGACGACTCTCCTGATGTTGATTCTATTATCAAATCAAAAATTTATAATGGCCTTAATGCTTACATCGATGATAATATAAGCCAGGCACAATTTATTGATTCAGATGAATATGTAAAGAGTTCGCATAAAGTTGGACCTACTATTGCGGATGACATAAAAAGACAAGCAGCATTTGCTATCAGCTTCGCATTATTAATGATCTTTATTTATATTATTATTAGGTTCCGGAACTGGCAGTTCGGCTTTGGAGCAGTCGTCGCTCTTATTCATGACTCATTGATAGTGTTGGGATTATTTTCTTTGCTGTGGGGCATCGTTCCTTTTTCCCTTGAAATTGACCAGGCTTTTATTGCCGCCATTCTCACTGTGGTGGGGTACTCAATAAACGATACAGTTGTTATTTTTGACCGTATCAGGGAATATCGTAAACTATACAGGAAAAGATCTGACTATGAGACTATGAACGGAGCACTTAACAGCACATTAAGCCGTACCTTCAGTACTTCATTCACTACCTTCCTGGTAATTCTTATCATTTTTCTTTTTGGAGGCGAAGTCATCAGGGGATTTACTTTTGCTCTGCTTATCGGGATCGTAGTTGGAACATACTCTTCTCTGTTTATTGCTACACCTCTTGTTTATGAAACAATAAATAAACGTACAGGAGAAAGTAAACCCTGAAAAAAGAAGTTGGAATTTACAATTTGATATTCTTTTATACATAAGATGATTTTTAAAGTATCTTTGTAAAAAAGTTAATAATGTTGGCAGGCATATTATTTATCAGCGGGCAGGAACTGATCATCGTGTTCATCATAGTCCTGATTCTCTTTGGCTCAAAAGGGATCCCTGAAGTAGCCAAAGGAATCGGGAAGGGACTGAGGGAATTCAAGAAAGCTACTGATGAAATCAAGAACGAGATAAGGGACAGTTCGTCAGAAATAATGGAGGATATAAACGAGGTGAAAAAAGATATACGCCAGCAAGCTAACGATGTGATCATGAATGATCTGAATGAAGTAAAAAATGATATTAACAAAAATGCACGGGAAATAGCTAAAGAGATTGACGATACCCATTATAATACAGACTAAGTCCTCATTTTTTTCATCTTCTCTGAAAAATCCATTTTAAATTTATGGAATATATTTATTCGGTTCTGGGTTTTATTATTCTGCTGGCAAGTGGAAATTACCTGGTGCGAAGCAGTGTCTCTCTTGCCCGTTCTTTTAATTTATCTACACTGGTAATAGGTTTAACAGTCGTTGCTTTCGGGACTTCCTCTCCAGAACTTATCGTCAGCCTCCAGGCAGCAATAAAAGCTCATCCTGAAATATCCATAGGTAATATTGTTGGATCGAACATTGCCAATATTACACTGGTGCTTGCACTTGCAACAATTATTTTCCCGATGGCAGTGAAAAGAAGTACTGTTATTACCGACTGGAGTGTTATGATGGTATCAGGGATATTGTTTTTTATTTTCGTTCTGAATGGCTGGCTTGACCGGTTTGAAGGCATAATTTTCTGTATTCTGATAGTTGCATATGTGATTTATTCATTGAGATATTCCCGGCTTCAGCAAATAAAATCAAATGAAATTCCTCAAAAACCTGAGTTTAATATCTGGATCGCCTTATTAATTACTGTCGGATCATGTGCAGGGCTGATCTTTGGTGCAGATCTTCTCATTGATAATGCAATTATTATTGCGACAAAACTGGGAGTCAGTGAAAGAGCTATTTCAATTTCCCTGATCGCAGTTGGTACCAGCCTTCCTGAATTTGCCACCTCTGTAATTGCAGCGATAAAAAAAGAAGCAGATATTTCAGTGGGAAATATCATAGGATCAAATATCTTTAATATTCTCACCGTACTGGGATTAACAGCAGTAATCCAACCTGTTGAAGTCACTTCTGTAATGCGTAACTTTGATATCACCTGGATGCTCGGAATTTCCCTTTTGCTGTTGATTTTCATGCTCCCGGCCAGGAATAGCAAGCTGTCAAGAAGTGATGGAATCATTCTTTTATGTTCATATATATTATATATTTACCTGGTATTTGCAAAATAATTATGATCAAAGTACGTAATATTAAAAAATCGTTTGGCAAGTTACAGGTCCTGAAAGATGTCAATATTGATATTTATAAGGGTGAGATAGTTTCAGTTGTAGGTGCAAGTGGTGCAGGAAAAACAACATTGTTACAAATCCTGGGCACTTTGCTCCCTTTTGACTCAGGGAGTATTACAGTAAACAATGAAGATATAACCCTGTTTAATGAAAAACAACTGTCGGAATTCCGGAACCGGAATATTGGATTCGTTTTTCAGTTTCATCATCTTCTACCCGAATTCACTGCTTTTGAGAATGTCTGCATTCCAGGATATATAAGTAATAAACATCGGAAAGCAGTTGAAAGTAAAGCATTAGAACTCCTGGACTTTTTCAGGTTAAAAGATCGTCTGGATCATAAACCATCTGAACTTTCCGGTGGTGAACAACAACGGGTAGCAGTAGCAAGAGCTTTGATCAATGACCCGGCTGTAATCCTGGCAGATGAACCTTCCGGAAACCTTGATTCTGTTAACAAAAAAGATTTACATGAAATGTTCTTTACCCTGAGAGAAAAATTTAATCAGACTATTGTCATTGCAACCCATGATCCGCAACTTGCTGAAATGTCGGATCGGAAACTGATGATCGCGGACGGGGTGATTAAGTGAGGGATCACGGGATCACGGGATCAAGGGGATCAAAGGGATCGAGGGATCAAGGGGATCAAGGGGATCGAGGGATCAAGGGGATCGAGGGATCAGGGGGATCAAGGGATCAAGGGGATCGAGGGATCAAAGGGATTACGTAAATAAGTAATTGAGTAAAGGCGTAGGGGCAGGGCATGCCCTGCCCATGCACGATTTACACCCTATTGCATGTCTTTGACAAACACCCAATTGCGTATCTTTGATGAACACCGGATAGGGATTGAAACAGAATAGCCAGGGAGCTTTTATAAAACCATACACATTTTAATTTAAAATTTGGGCTTATGACAAAAATATTTTGGTTTATCAGGATTGTTCCTTTATTATTACTGTTATCATGTACCGGAGGTCCATCCCCCGGAGGATCCGGGTCATTGCTGCCGAATATTACCGGGAGCGCAGGAGAAGTGCTGATAGTAATGGATACTACAAGATGGAAAGAAAAACCGGGTCTTCTTCTTAAAGAAATGCTGGAGCAGGAATTTCCTGCCCTTCCTCAACCCGAACCTTTGTTTGATATTATTAATATCGCACCCGGAGCATTTGATGAAATATTTAAAAGGCACCGCAGTATTATCATAGTGGACATTGGATCAGAAAACACAATACCGGAGATTCGTTACCATGAGAATATATGGTCAAAACCTCAACTTGTCATCCGTATCATGGCAGCTAACAGCGAAAGCCTGGTAAACCTTCTGACTACATCTGAAGAACAAATTCTGTTGAATCTGCAATCGTACGACAGAAAACGACTGATCAACATTTTTAAATCCAGTATAGATCCGGGTATAACCTCCATTGTAAATAAATTTCATATTAACCTGGCTATCCCACGCGGTTACAGGACAGATGTCAATACTGATGAATTTGCCATGTTTTCTATTGAAAGCCCGGGCACTTCCCAGTCTGTTTTTATTTATCGCAGCCCGTTTACAGGAGATGACGACCTTTCCTCCGAAAGAATAATCAACAGGAGAAATGAAATGCTTAAAAAATATACCCGCGGTTCACAAATCGGATCCTATATTATTACTTCTCCTGCATTTCCACCAGTTATTTATGATTTAAAGAAAAACGGAAAACAGATTGTTGAAATCCGGGGATGGTGGGAATTGAACAGGGGATTTATGGGAGGACCTTTTTTAAGCCATACAATTGTTGACGGGAAACATAATCAGACCGTTACTGTGGACGCATATGTTTATAATCCACAGGATAAAAAGAGAAATCTGATGCGACATATGGAAGCTATTGTTTATTCAACTGAACTCATTGAATAATAAATAAACTATCTTTGTATAATCGTATAACTTAGTAGAGTGGAACCCCAATACATTTGAAATCTTATTCAAAAAAGAAGGCACAGCAGGACATGAATAGACAAATACAGATTTTATACATGGAAGTTTCACAAAGTCAATTAAATAACTAATAGATATTCAAGTGAACATTTCTAAAATATCATCTGTACCCGAAAATGAAACCTTAATCGTTACAGGTCTGAATGAAGATGATTTCCTGAAATATCTTACCGGCAGATCACAGAAAAAGTTCCTGAAAGACAAGCTCTCGCAGGAAAAGACTACTATATCCATAAATCTTTTCGACCGGTTTATTATTTTCCAGGTTGTGGAAGACAAAGATCCTGCTGATAATCCTGATGCGGTTGAAGAAATCAGAAAGGCAGGTAACAAAATCCACAACGAATTAATAACTCACGGAATAGAAAAAACTGTAATTGTGCATGAAAACGGAGAGTGTGTATATACCCTTGCACTGGCTGAAGGAATTGCCCTGAGTAATTACCAGTTTTTAAAGTATGTCAGTGAAAAAGAAAAGAAAAAAAATTCTCTCAAAACTTTACAAATATGTTGTGAGAAAATTGATGATTCCGGGATAAAGGAATTAGAGACACTGGTATCAGCTGTTTATAAGGTTCGTGATCTTGTAAATGAACCTCTCTCCTGGCTCAATGCAGAAAAACTGGCTGAAGAGATTGAAATCATGGGGAAAGATGCAGGATTTGGTGTGGAAATACTTAACAAGAAAAGGATTGAATCACTGAAAATGGGGGGACTACTGGCTGTGAATAAAGGAAGTATTGACCCTCCTGTATTTTGTATCCTGGATTATAAACCAAAAAAATACCTGAACAAAAAACCAGTTATACTTGTTGGGAAGGGTATTGTTTATGATACAGGGGGGCTGAGCTTAAAACCCACCACTGATTCCATGGATTACATGAAATGTGATATGTCGGGAGCCGCAGCAGTAGCAGGAATATTCTATGCAATCGCAAAAAGAAATATACCGGTACATTTAATCGGTCTCATACCAATAACAGATAATCGTCCCGACGGTAATGCTTATGTTCCCGGTGATATCATTACTGTTCACGACGGCACAACAATCGAAGTGCTTAATACTGATGCGGAAGGCCGACTGATCCTTGCAGATGCTTTAGCTTATGCCAAACAATTCCACCCGGAACTTGTTATTGACATTGCAACACTGACCGGTTCTGCACAAAATGCGCTGGGGAACCTGGGAATGGCAGGTATGGGAAATGCCCCGGACGAAATAATAAATATCCTGGTAAAAACAGGATTCCAGGTTCATGAAAGAGTTGCAATATTCCCATTCTGGAACGATTACGCAGAAATGTTAAAATCGGATATTGCAGATCTGAAAAATATAGGTGGAAAATATGCAGGTGCTATAACAGCAGGTAAATTCCTCGAACATTTTACAGATTATCCTTATATTCATCTCGATATTGCAGGAGTGGCATTTAATAAAAAACCTGACTCATACAGGGGTAAAGGTGGCAGCGGAAGCGGGGTAAGACTACTGTTCAACTTTTTAAAGAATTATTTTGTTCATAGTTAAACCATAATTTTTTAAGAAATGGGTGAATCCAAAATTCGAATCGGCATTAGTCATGGTGACATCAACGGCATTGGGTACGAAGTAATCATAAAAACACTTCTTGAAAGTCATATTATCGATATGTGTACCCCTATCGTTTATGGATCACCTAAAGTTGCGGCATATCACAGAAAAGCATTAAATATCGAAAACTTCAATTTTAATATTATCAAAAAGGCTGATGATGCACATGATAAAAGAGCCAATATTATAAACTGTGTTGATGAAGAGATAAGGGTGGAACTGGGAAAATCTACTCCTGTCGCGGGAGAAGCAGCTTTTCTTGCCCTTGAGGCAGCTGTCAAAGATTTGAAAGAAGGGAAAATACAGGCCATAGTAACAGCACCTATTAATAAACATAATATTCAATCGGAAAAATTCCGCTTTAGCGGACATACAGAGTTCCTTCAGTCTTTCTTCGGACCATGCGATGTCTTGATGTTAATGGTTGGAAGCATCTTAAAAGTAGGTGTCGTTGCAGGTCATGTGCCAATGAAAAATGTTCCGGAATATATAGAGAAAGAAAGAATATTAAAGAAAATCAGAGTATTAAATACTTCATTGATAATGGATTTCACAATACGACGTCCAAAAATTGCAGTTTTAGGTTTAAATCCTCATGCCGGAGATAACGGACTCCTCGGAGATGAAGAACTCAGAGAAATAATCCCTGCCATTCAAATGGCCAATAAAGAGAATATACTTGCTTTCGGCCCTTATGCTGCAGATGGATTTTTTGGTTCCGGAGCGTTCTCAAAATTTGATGCGACATTAGCGATGTACCACGACCAGGGGCTTGCTCCTTTCAAAACCCTGGTTATTGATGAAGGAGTGAATTATACCGCCGGACTTCCTATAGTGCGTACCTCCCCTGCTCATGGAACAGCTTATGAGATTACCGGTAAGAATGAAGCAGGATTCGGATCCTTCAGAAACGCATTGTACCTTGCACGTGATATATATTATAACAGGAAACTTAATAATGATGTGTCCGTTAATCCCCTTCCGTACGGATTACCGGAAGAACTGCAGAATATAAAAGAATAAAGGGTGATTTGCTCTCCATCCCGTCTTACTGATCCCGTGATCCCCGGATCACTTATTTCCTGATCTTAACCTTTATTTCCCTTGCAATCTCCAAGGCAGTTGTCATAGTGGACAAATCGGTATATAACTCTCCGTTCTGACCACTATAATGGCTATGCCCTGTAACTTTCAGTACATATTCCGGTTGCAGATTGTCTGTATCAATCCTGGCTGAATACACCAGCGCCGGCTGACATGAGGTTTTATATTCTTTATCGTCAGGAAATTTATTATTTGTCCAATATTCATTCCAGTCCCAGCTCTGATTTACCTCAAAATAAATGGTAAATCTTTTTATATCCTTATTCTCAATTTTTGTATGGAGAATAAAGTTCCCGGATGGAGTGGGTCCCGTATAAGCATCAGGAACAGGATTTTCAGGTTCGGGTAAAAACAAACCATCAGACGCTTTTTCTCCTCTTCTGTGCGACCAGTATGGCAAAGCTGCAGGCCGTCTGATCTCCCCAGGCATCCATTTCCCTGATGAAGTGTCTCCCCGCTTAAAAATACCCTTCCCGATCGACTCAGCAATATAAAGGGTTTGTATAAATTGCCCGTTATCAGATTCAATCCATACAGCCATAAGCGGATGATTGTGTTCCTTACCTTTAATGAAAGTAATTTCAATTTCCAATCCATCATTATCACTGTTATAGATCATTTCTTCAGGTGGAGTATACTCCATCTTTGCTCCCCTGCATGAAAAGGCTAAAAATATAATTCCAAGAAGTAGTATTCTGTAAATCATAACTTCCAAATATTAAAATTCAATAATCAGACCGATAGTTGGCAGTACAGTACCCGCCTGCAATTCCAATTCTTTAAGCTGGTATCTTTGCATTGAGGGCTGATCCCCCGGATTTACGGGTTGTGAGACAGAACCATCAATTGTAAGTATGTTTTGCTCTTCTGCTTTAAAGTTATAGAGATTCTGAACATCTACATATAAGTTAATGGTTAATTGAGGAAGAAACCATTCTTTATCCACTCTTACATCCAACTGGTGAAATGATTTCAGGCGTTCTGAATTAAACCTTGAATAATCTAAAATACCCTGTTTTTTAATATCCCATACCTCTACCAGGGAGGAATATTCAAGGTCGTAGGGAGTGTATGGTACTCCTCCTGCAAATCGCCATTTCATTCCCAGTTGCCAGTTATTTTTAAATTCACGTAATCCTATAATATTCAATATATGCCGGTTATCCCAGATAGTGGGATTCCATCGGTTCGCATTAATAATATCCTGTCTGAAAGCCCTTGTTTCGCTACGTACAAGAGTATATGCAATAATAAGATTTCCTCCAAGGAGATCCTTATTCCTGTATAATACTTCCATCCCGAATGAACGGTTTATAGCAGTAGGGCTAACTTCTTCATTTCCAAAAACACCGAAATCAGCTCCTTTACTTGAAAGAGATATTGAATCCGAAATACTGAAAGGATAATTCCTGTAATATTTATAAAAACCCTCAACTGTAAATTTGGAGTTCTCCGTTGGAAGCCATTCTATTCCGGTTACCAGATGATCTGAAGAGATATACACAATTCCGTTATCCCTGTTCACCAGGTTCCCGCTTACATTTCTATATCCCAGGGTAGTGTAGGGAGGCAGTTGATAATACCTCCCGGTATTGAAATTGAGAAATAAATCCTCTTTTAAAAGATAAGAAGCAGAAATACGGGGTGATAACTGGTTAAACAGATCAGACATCCGGGATGAATAGTCATTGGCATCTGTCCGTATTCCAAATGATAATGTCAGTCTTTCTTTCAGGAAATCTTTACTTACCTGGGTAAATATTCCCCATTTAAAAATTTCCATATCAGTTTTGTACCTGAGAATATATGGTTCTTCAGCCGATAATTCATTCCTATAGGTGGAATTGTAATAAACAGCATATTCAACTCCGGCACCATAATTTAATCTTAAACCATTTGGATAACGCGAAGTATGTTCATACCGGAATTTATTTTCTGTTTCATCAGATACGTAATCTGAAATTTTCAGGGAATCTGTTTCAACATTATCCTTGTATTTATATGCCCTGTTATTCAGGTGGCTACGGCTGATAACCCAGGTATCGTAACCTTTGTTCCCAAAATGTTTCCAGACCGCACCAATAGTATAGTTCCATTGTTCATTCACGGGAAGATATCCGAGAATATACCTTTGCTGTTCTGTTTCATTTGCATCCAGGTTAAGGGAAGACACGTCCAATGCTCCCAGTCCTGTAAATGTCAGTTCATTCCTGGAATCAATTTTTGTTTTAGTTTTAAATTGAAAATCATTATAAGTTGGTAAAAATGGAAGTCCGATTGCGGAAAACAGGAACTGGAGGTAGGATCTTCTTACAGAGCTTATGAAACTAGTATTTTCACCAAGCGGACCATCAAAAGTAAGTGCCATGTCTGAAGCTCCTATTGCTCCCCTGAATTTCAGTTTTTCTTTATTTCCGTCCACCTGGCTGAATTCAAGAACTGAACTTAAGGCATTACCCCTTCCTGCAGGAAAGGCTCCCGAATAGAAATTTATTTCCCTGATAAAATCGACATTAATGATCCCTACCGGTCCTCCTGAAGCCCCCTGTGTCGCAAAATGATTGATATTAGGGATCTCTACCCCATCAAGGTAAAACCTGTTCTCACTTGCCCCTCCCCCGCGGACAATAACATCATTCCTGAAAGACGGAGTGGATGCAACACCGGGATAGGACTGAATGACTCTTGATATATCCCTGTTTCCTCCGGGATTCTTTTCAATTTCATAAATATCAATTCTCCGGAGGGATACAGGACTCTCCACCACTCTTCTGAAAGGAGATGCTTTTATTGTAATTTCCTCAAGCTGTATCTTGGCCTCAACTAATGGAATATCAATAAATACCTTATTCGCATTAGTAACCAGGACAGGTTCGGAAATATATGTTTCATAACCTACAGAACTCACTCTGAGCTCTACATATCCGGGTTTTATCCCTGTAAAAAGAAACCTGCCATCAAGATCACTTATTGAACCTGTGGTAGTACCATATATAGCAATAGTTGCAAATTCAACAGGATTATTGTTTACAGCGTTGTAAACCCTGCCTTCAATTATTCCCCGATCCTGAGAGAATACCTGAAGATAAGAAGAAAAGATAAAAATCAGTATATAAATTAATCTATGGTATTGCATATTTTTATTGTTTCCTCATAAACAACAGAAATCTATAATTGTTTAGCAATCGTTTAATTTTTTTTTAATATCTTAAACATTAAGATGTTTATTAATGATTTTCTGATGGTAACAGTTCGTTAAATTTAAAAAAAACGCAAAAGCGTAAAGGCGCAATATATTGATTATTAATAACATACGTAATAAAAGAATAATTATTAAAATTTTAGTTATCAGTGTGTTATAAAAATACAACGAAGTATTGTGATGGGATAAAAAACATTTAATAGCTACAATTAATCAAAGATACATTAAAAATGTCATCCTTCATGTTTTACCTGAAAATGACCTGTAAAGGGAACAATGACGCACATGTCAGGACATGGTATGGCGTGTTTTTACATTATTCGACCAACCAAATTCATTATTTGTTCAAGGGGTTGTCTCATAAGTCAAAATATGTTTAACCACAAAGAACGCCAAGGTCAACACAAAGCACACAAAGTATTATTAATCAGTAATATAAACTTAGTGTTCTTTGTGTCTACTTTGAGTCCTTAGTGGTAAAATTTTTTCTTTTTTCCCCTAATCATTTTATCTTTATAAAAATTTTCAATGTGAGCGATATTTTACCTAACCAGCAAAAAATCATTAACGACCCGGTTTATGGATTTATTGGTATTCCTTATGACATAGTCTTCGACCTGATTGAACATCCTTATTTTCAGCGTTTAAGAAGGATACGGCAATTGGGATTGACTCACTTTGTATATCCCGGTGCCAATCATACCCGTTTTCAGCATGCAATAGGATCTATGCACCTGATGGAAACAGCCATTGAGGTCATCCGTTCAAAAGGTCATTCAATAACAAAAGAAGAAGCAGAGGCTGTTACTATTGCAATCCTTTTACATGATATTGGTCATGGCCCTTTCTCACACGGACTGGAAAACAGTATTATAGAAGGGATTACCCATGAAGATATCTCTCTCCTGTTTATGCATCGGTTAAATGAAATATTTTCGGGCAGGTTGGATCTTGCAATTAAAATATTCACCGGTAAATATCGAAAGAAATTTCTGCATCAGCTTGTTGCGAGCCAACTTGATATGGACAGGCTGGATTACCTTCGCCGTGACAGTTTTTTCACCGGTGTAACAGAAGGTGTTGTAGGATCCGACAGGATCATTAAAATGCTGAATGTGAAAAACGATAACCTTGTCATTGATATTAAAGGAATATATTCTATTGAGAAGTTCTTAATTGCCAGGAGATTAATGTATTGGCAGGTTTATTTTCATAAAACAGTAATAGCTGCAGAATTTCTCTTGATACAAATCCTCCGGAGAGCTAAATACCTCACTTTAAAAGGGGAAAAATTGCATGCTCCGCCAGCTTTGCAGTTTTTCCTTGAAAAACAGATAACAACCAGTGAATTTAAAAAACCAGGTCATCCGGATATCCTGGAAATGTTCAGTGAACTGGATGATAACGATATCTTCAGTGCTGCAAAAGTCTGGAAAAACCATTCTGACAAAACTCTGTCAACTCTTTGCAATAGTATGATTAACCGTAAGCTGTTCCGGATAAGTATCAGGAATGAAGAATTCAGCATGTCCAAAATAGAAACGGTAAGAGAAAAACTAAGCGCATATTTCGGGCTGAAACAGGAAGACGCTGATTATCTGGTAGTAACCGGTAAAATTAGCAATTATGCTTATAATTCGGAGGACGAAAATATCAAGATACTTTATAAAAACGGGAATATAGCGGATATAACAGAAGTTTCCGAATTGTTTAATATGTCGGTTCTATCAAGAAATGTAGTGAAACATTTTCTCTGTTATCCGAAAGAATTGGATATCCCTTAGAAATAAATTGTTAGTTTTGTGACGGAATTTTGCAGGTAAAGAGGAAAAATAAAATATGAAAAGTGTAAATAAATTAATTTCATGATGCATTAGTATTATGATTCAGCTCAGAAAAGTCATCTCCCCCTAAATCCCCCAAGGGGGACTTTTGCAAGTTGCTGATTTATAGGCTCTCCCCCTTTAGGGGGTTGGGGGGGGATAATTAATTAAAATTTAAATTAAGAGTTTTTGCAATAGACTCAATAATGGATTAAACTGATTATAAATTATAATTAAAACAATGAATTTCAAAGCATCAATAATTGCAGGATTCCTGAAAGGAGAGATTGAGGGTGATCCGGATATTGAAGTAAATGACATTTCAAAAATTGAAGAAGGCAGACCTGGCACTTTATCATTCCTTGCAAATCCAAAGTATGAAAAATATATTTATGAGACATCCGCGTCTGTTGTTCTTGTAAATAAAGATTTTAAACCGGAAAAACCGGTTAAGGCCACCCTTATCAGGGTTGACAACGCCTATGAAGCGTTTGCTTCCCTGCTGGATTTATACCAGCAGTCAAAACCTCAGAAAAAAGGGATACATAAACTCGCAAGTATTCACGAAAATGTGCAGCTTGGAGAGAATCTGTATATCGGGGATTATGCGGTAATAGAAAATAATGTTAAAATCGGGAACAACGTTAAGATATATCCCCAGGTTTACATAGGAGAAAATGTAAAAATCGGTGATGATACTGTTATTTATGCAGGAGTAAAAATATATGAAGGCTGCATAATAGGCTCCGGATGTGTCATTCATGCCGGAGCCGTCATAGGCGCTGACGGATTTGGATTTGCACCTCAGGATAACAATAATTACAGGAAAGTACCCCAGGTAGGGATCGTTGTTATAGAAGATAATGTGGAAATCGGGGCTAATACTACCATTGACAGGGCTACTTTGGGTACGACCATCATTCGCAAAGGAGTTAAACTGGATAACCTGATTCAGGTAGCCCATAATGTGGAAATAGGAGAAAATACCGTCATCGCAGCACAATCAGGTATTGCGGGTTCCACCAAGCTCGGTAAAGATTGCATGTTGGGTGGTCAGGTAGGAATAGTAGGACATTTAACCATTGCAGATAAAGTTAAAATAGCCGCACAATCAGGAGTAATAAGTGATGTAAAAAAAGAAGGAGAAATATTGCAGGGATCTTCTGCTATCCATTTTAAGGATTACTGGAAATCTTACCTTATTTTTACAAAACTGCCGGAATTAAGGAAGCAATTAATAGAGCTTGCCAGGGAAGTAAAAGAATTGAAGAATAGTAAATAATTTCGACCAGCAAAACAATATCATTATACAATGCCCTGAAAACAGGATAATTTTTTCGAATAAAAAATTTTTTTCATTTTCAGAAACTGATTTTTTGTATATTAGGGCAATTAAATCTGAGTGAATCGTTAAGCTATGACTGAAAAACAAAAAACAATAAAGAGCTCTGTAACACTGACAGGGAAAGGTCTTCATTCTGGAATTGATGTAAGTATTTCATTTCATCCTGCTCCTGAAAACCATGGATTTGTATTTAAACGCAATGACCTTCCAGGCAAGCCTTTAATCAAGGCATTGGCAGAAAATGTAACCGACACTTCCCGCGGTACCACTCTTGAGGAAGGGGGCGCACGTGTTCAGACTATAGAACATGTCCTGGCTTCATGTGTTGGAAAAGAAATTGATAATATTCTTATTGAAATGGAAGGCCCTGAAGCCCCAATACTTGACGGAAGTGCCGCCATGTATGTCAAAGCTATTGAAGAAGCAGGTATTGTTGAACAGGCAGCTGATAAAGAATACTTCACCCCTTCTGAAAAGGTTGAATACTACGATGAAACCAAAGGTATTCATATCATAGCTTACCCTGATGAAGCCTTTTCCATCAACGTGCTGATAGATTATAATTCAAAAGTTCTGGGAAATCAATATGCAACTCTTGATGACCTTAAGAAATTTTCCAAAGAAATAGCTCCCAGTCGTACTTTTGTCTTTCTTCATGAACTGGAATTTCTCGCCCGTAATAACCTGATCAAAGGCGGTGATCTTGATAATGCTATTGTTATAATGGACAGGCAGGTTGACCAGGAAGAACTTGACAGGTTAGCCACACTGTTTAACAAACCTAAGATTAAAGTAAAACCTGAGGGTGTTCTTAATAATATAGAGCTTCACTTTCCGAATGAACCGGCACGTCATAAATTACTCGATATGATGGGGGATATTTCTCTTATTGGTATGCCGTTTAAAGGGAAAATCATAGCCACCCGGCCCGGACATCATGCAAATACTGAATTTGCGAGAATACTAAGGCAAATGGCAAAAAAACAAATAGTTAAAAAGAACATCCCGAAATACGACCCCAACATACCTCCCGTTGTTGATATCATCGGTATTCAAAATACCCTTCCTCACAGACCACCGTTCTTACTCGTCGATAAAATTATCTACCGGGATGAAAAAACCGTAATTGGCATTAAAAATGTAACGATGAATGAACCATTTTTTATGGGTCATTTTCCCGGTGAACCGGTAATGCCGGGAGTTTTACAGGTGGAAGCCATGGCACAGGTCGGAGGACTTCTTGTACTGAATCTTGTTCCTGATCCGGAAAATTACCTCACCTATTTCATGAAAATTGACAAGGTGAAATTTAAAAGAAAAGTAGTCCCCGGTGATACCCTGCTTATTAAAATGGACCTCCTTGAACCCATGAGAAGAGGCATTGCTCTTATGTATGGTGAGATTTACGTGGGAGAAAACGTAGTGGCAGAAGGAGAAATGATGGCACAAATAGTTAAAGTAAAATAATTCTGAATGGCAAAAACACTTAAAAGTATTCATCCCGAAGCAAAAATTGCAGCTAACGTAGTTATTGAGGATTTTGTCACAATACATAATGATGTGGTCATAGGAGAAGGTTCATGGATTGGTCCTAATGTTGTGATTATGAGCGGTGCACGGATTGGGAAAAACTGCCAGATCCACCCCGGGGCTGTTATTGCCGGGATCCCCCAGGATCTTAAATTCAACGGGGAATATACTACCGCTGAAATTGGTGACTCAACAGTGATCCGCGAATATGTTACCGTAAACCGGGGAACAAAAGCAAAAGGGAAAACTGTGGTTGGTAACAATTGTCTTGTCATGTCTTATGCCCATATAGCCCATGATTGTTTAATTAAAAATTATTGCATAATCGGGAGCTATGCAGGATTGGCAGGAGAAGTGGAAATGGACGACTTCGCAATACTAAGCGCAGGAAGTCTTGTACATCAGTTTGTGCGCATCGGATCCCATGTGATGATACAGGGAGGAAGCAAGGTAACCAAAGATGTACCCCCTTTCAGCCTTGCAGGAAGAGACCCATTGACATACACCGGTATAAACTCAGTTGGATTAAGAAGAAGAAACTTCAGTAATGAATCCATTTATGAAATACAGGAAATTTACAGAATCATTTATCAACGTAATCTTAACATCTCCGATGCCGTTGACTTTATTGAAGCAAACCTGCCTGCATCAAATGAAAGAGATGAAATAATAATCTTTATCAGGAACTCAAAACGTGGAATTATCAGAGGATATTTTGATGGGAAGGAATAATTAGTCTATTCCAAAAGGTCTTACACCCCTAAATCCCCTAAAGGGGACTTTTTACAAGTTGCTGATTTATAAGCTCTCCCCCTTTAGGGGGATGGGGGGGAACATTAAAAATTAAGATAAAAACTTTTAGGAGTGACTCATTACTAAAATTCCTATTTCAAAGTATTCCATCCCTGGGCAGTTATCTCCGTTTCATTCCCGCCAGTTGTAACCAGTAACGCTTTATCTTTAAACGGAGTTATATAACCGATGATATGTAATTCATTAATGCCCTCTATCTTTTCATATTCACCAGGGGGTAGAGTAAATAACAATTCATAATCCTCTCCACCGTGCATTGCACATATCAGCGGTTCGAGATTAAATTCCCCGGCCATGTTCCCGGTGGCAATATCAATGGGAATTTTATCCTGGTAAATCCTGCAGCCACATTGAGAGTTTTTACAAATATGAAGTATCTCTGATGAAAGACCATCTGATATATCAATCATGGCGGTGGGATGTATATCCTTTTCTTTAAACAATTCAATAATATCCCCACGGGCTTCAGGTTTTAACTGCCTGCGTAAAATATAATCCCTCCCTTTAAGATCAGGTTGAACGCCAGGATCTTTGGAAAACATTTCTTTCTCCCTCTCCAGAAGTTGTAAACCCATATATGCAGCACCTAAATCCCCGCTGACACATATCAGGTCATTTATGCCGGCTCCACTCCTGTAAACAATCTCTTCTTTCATTGCTTCTCCGATGGCTGTAATACTGATATTCATTCCTGTTAATGACGAGGTAGTATCACCACCGATCAGATCAACATTATATCTGTCACATGCCAGGTATATTCCGGAATAAAGCTCCTGCACAGCTTCCAAAGAGAATTTTCCGGATATTGCCAGGGAAACCACAATTTGCTTTGGTATGGCATTCATAGCATAAATATCCGAAAGGTTTACTACCACAGACTTATATCCAAGGTGCTTTAAAGGAGTGTACATGAGATTGAAGTGAATACCTTCTGTAAGAACATCCGTGGTGATAAGGATACATTTCCCGCCATAGTCCAATACAGCTGCATCGTCTCCTACACCCTTTATTACATTCTTATGTTTCAGAACAATATCAGATGTAAGGTGATCAATGAGGCCAAATTCGCCAATTTCAGAAAGCGGAGTGATTTTTTTACCCTTCATAACATTACCCTTACTTCAATCTAATGGTTGTTTCGAGTATTTTATTATTCTGCAGAATATCTCCAAAATTTGCCTCCACAATAAGTTTGTTATTATCAATTGTATAATGTGCCTTTGTAACCACCGACTTTACCGGTCTGAAAAAATCCATATAAATTTTATAGTTCATCTTTTCAAATATCTCTTTGATCATGGTTTCATCCATTTCATTATCCTCATTACCAATTATCTTTTCTGTGGAGAATTCTTCGGATATAGAACTGTACCTGGTAATATTTTTCCCCTTAATGCTCAGGTATTCAACCTGGTCATATTTTTTTTGTAAAATAAACGCCATTGCCCTGTTTAATGCAGGAGGATCAGAAAAGTCGTACTTTATTCCAAAAATATATTCCTGGTTGTTACCTGTAAGCTGAACATTTGAAACACCTTTAATAGTTTTTAATTCCTCTGCAATCTCCATGAATGACTGGTCAATTTGCATTTCATCATCAGGTAAGGATCCCGAAAAGGAATTCATCATAGTATAAAATTCACTCATATCAATGAGATACTCCATGGTTCCTGATCCATTGGAATTAAAAGTATACTTTTCATAAACTGTGATACATCCTGAAAGGAAAAATAAACCCAGGACGAAAAATATTCTGTTTAAATTATTCATAACATAAAATATTTTATTCATTACCCAGACAAGTGCCAACAGCCCTTGCACATTTTATCCATTCATGGTCAGGCGGTACCAGTTTCTTAATACCAATTACTTTTTCCAGAGGAATTGCAGCTGTGCCTTGTCCTTCTGATGCGATCATTACTCCGAATACTCCTTTATTAATGAACTCCGTACAGGCAGTTCCCAGCCTTGTAGCCAGCAGTCTGTCGGCGGCTGAAGGAGTACCACCCCTCTGTAAATGTCCCAGAATGGTAACACGTGATTCCAGTCGGGTCATCTCCTGTAATTTATCTGCAAGACGGATCGTTTTTGCCTGATTCGGGCCGTGTATAAGTTCAAGCTTATCTTCAATCTGTTTTATTTTTTCACTATCTTTTTCCTTTTCAAGCTGTTTTTCCAGTTTCTTCATTTCTTTTACATCATCAAGGGAAACAGCTCCCTCTGCAACAGCAATAATACTGAAATTGGAGCCTGAGCGCTGACGGTTTAAAATGGAGTCTGCCACGATATTTATATCATAAGGTATTTCAGGGATCAGGATCACATCAGCTCCTCCGGCTAAACCTGCTCCCAATGCCAGCCATCCTGCACGATGCCCCATGATCTCAACAACTATGATCCTGTGATGACTATGGGCAGTGCTGTGAAGCCGGTCGATTGCCTCAGTGGCTATACCAAGTGCAGTATCAAATCCAAAAGAAATATCTGTGAACGGAATGTCATTATCAATGGTTTTTGGAAGAGTAATAATATTCAACCCGTTTTTCATCAGGTGAAATGCATTCTTCTGTGTCCCCCCTCCTCCAAGACAAACAAGCACATCCAGGTGATGTTTTTTATAATTATCAACGATCACTTCAGTCATATCCAATTTCTGATTACCTATCGGCATCTTTTGCGGTTTATCACGGCTTGTGCCCAATATTGTACCTCCAAGTGTCAGTATCCCGGAAAGACGACCCCTGTCAAGTTGTAAGATCCGGTTTTCCATCAATCCCCTGAAACCATCTCTGAAACCCAGGATATCCATATTGTATAATCCCCTGGCAGACTTCCCGATGCCACGTATGGCGGCATTTAAACCGGGTGTATCACCCCCGGCAGTAAGAATACCCACGTATTTTGTGTGTTGATTACTCATAGCTGATATTTATTTTCTTATAAATGAAATACCGATACCTGCGCCAGGATACCAATGTCTCAAAGGTTTTTCCTGGAAAAAAATAAATGCCCTGTTCGTTTTCACTGAATATTTAAGAAGCTCCTCCGAACAATGAGCATTATCACTGAGTATTATGGCTTTCCCGGAAAGCTTACCGGTTATGATTTCATATTCTTTTGCCTCATAATCAGTAGCATGATCACTATCGTTTATGAAAAGGTCTATCATACCTTCAAATTTTTTTAAAGATTCTATGGAATCTCCATAAAGAATAGTCCCATGATCAGCATAGTGACCAGTAAAAAGGAAACCGGCAGAAGGATTTATGTCCGTTCCGTAATATCTTCCTTCATACCCTTCCTCCTTATTTTTCATTAAGGCAGCTGTTAAGATACACGAACCTAATCCTTTATCCACACCAGTTTCAATAATAATTCCCGGTTTTATTGCCCTGGCAATTGCATACCAGCCTATTCTCCTCCCAAAATTAACCTCCTTGTCTGCACGGAAATTTTCTTTGTTTTTTATTGTTCTTTTCCTGATATGATCTCTTAATATTTCATCATTTTCTATCTCTTCAATGTATCCCATTATATTTTTATTATCCATTTTCGTTATATCAGAAATCAAGGCCGCTAAGTAATGCTTATTAGAATCTTCAAGATCGTAAGTAAAATTAGTGGTTTCTTTTGAAACAAAAAGCCATTTACAATAATAACAGAGTCTCCTGGATATATATTTAAAAGTGACAAAAAATCTGTAAATGATCAAAATAATCCTTCCAAAGACAGGAATTGATAATAAGGCATGAGTGCTTTTTCCCATTTTAATGCATTAGAAGAAATAATAATTGAGTCCGCTCCTAAAAGTCGAATTTACAATTTTCATTGCTTGTCCCCCCCAGCCCCCTAAAGGGGGAGAACTTATAAATCAGCAACTTGCAAAAAGTCCCCCTTGGGGGATTTAGGGGGAAATGACTTTTCGGAGTGAACTCATAATAGCAATCTCTGCTTTACAAAAAATCAAATAAAATTCAAAAGTACATAATTTATTCTTTTTTCTGCCGTAGAGATATTAATATCAGTAATTTTTGAGAAATTCACTAATAGTTATTACTTTTAAGACTCTCTTTGTTACGCTTTATTTAAATAAGCTGATATCTAAACATTTCATAAAATGAAACTGCCATCACTGCTATCTTCTGCATTTCTTATATTATTTGGGTTATATTCCTGTTTTCAGAACCAGGAGATCAGTCCTGATAAGATACCAAATGATAAAACCCTGCAGGATTATCTTTTAAACGGATGGAATACCTGGAATAACCCTGACCTGCTTAATCATGTTTATATGCCTGAAGGACTGTCTATAAAGTTAAATTTCAGGAAAAACTATAATTCTGATCTTCCGTATTATATGAATAGTTCCTTTTTTTCAGGCCCGGAGAATAATTTTTCAGGGAAAATACGACCATTTTTACATTATTACGATGCATCTTATACCGATTTAAGAATAAGTTGGGACGGGCTGGAAGCCAGGATCCAGACCGCAACTGATTATGAGGATCTCCTTATACTATATACTCCAGAAAAAACCACTGGTAATAAGCATATTCTTATACTTGAAGCAGGGATCTTATGGGGAAAACCAGGATTAATAGAAAAAAAGTATAATTTTATTCAGGCTGAAATGGGAAACCTGGTATATAGCATCAGAACTACAGGTGCCGACCTGGAAATTCCTTTGCCTGTCGCAAGTCCCTATTTTTCATTTGATTCAGATGAGGAAATAGCCATTTTTACAGGTAAAACAAGATCTCTCGAACTTATTAAGAAGATCATGGTAAAAAGAGATGAAAGGAACAGGGCGCGAAGCAAAATTTACGGAGATATGTCGGAAATATACATGGCGATGCATAATGTCCTTTCCTGGAATACGATCTATGATCCTTTTAATAACAGGTATATCACATCTTCCAACCGGTATTTGAATGAATCCCGGGGAGGATACCTGTATTCAGGAAATGACATGTTCTTCACAGCAGCCATGTTTGCCCTGGATAATAAATGGGGAGCATATTCAAATGCTATTGCACTCACAAACAGCATCAACAAGGAAGGATTTATCCCGGGATATACCTGTGCAACGGATAAAAACAGCTCACCCGAATGGTCTCAACCTCCTGTGGGAAGCCTGATCTGCATGCTTATCTACAATAAGTATAAAGATAAATGGTTTTTAAGAGAGGTCTATGAAAAACTGCTTACCTGGAACCGATGGTGGGAAAATAACCGCAGCAATAAGGGGTACCTTTCCTGGGGATGTAATCCCATTGTTGCTTCAAAAAATACTGATCGCACAAAGTCAGCACTGATGGAAGCTGACCAATACGGATCACCCTGTTTTGAAAATGTTGTTTTCAATCCTGAAACAAATATGCTTGAACTTGCTTCAGTTGATCTTATCAGCCTGTATATTGCAGATTGTAAGAACCTGGCTGAAATAGCCGATATTATTGGTAAAGAATCAGAAAAAAATGAATTACTGTCAAGAGCAGAAAAATATAGCCGGAAACTGCAGGAACTCTGGGATAAAGAATCAGGACTTTACCGGGATAAAGATTTAATATCAAATGAATTTACCGGTCCTGTATCCTTAACAGCATTTTATCCTTTAGTTGCTGAAGTACCCACAAAAGAACAGGCACAATTAATGATAGATAGTTCCCTGTTGAATGAAAATGAATTTTTTAGAGAATATATGATCCCTTATATTTCAGCAAATGATCCTTCATGTAGTGACACGCTGAATTTTTCAGGTAGAATAAACGGTAAAATGAATTTTCTGATATACCTTGGATTGAAGAAATACGGTTATACAGAAGCTTGTAAAACAATCGCCGGAAAATCAGCCAATCTACTTCTCAAGCAATGGATACAGGATCGGAAAACATACGACTTTTATAACAATACTACAGGAGAAGGGAATAATATTATAACAGATAATGCGTTAAGTACACATGGGGGGCTTCTTTCTCTCATAGCCCTGATGGATGCGGGGTACTGGTAAACAATTTCATGGCCTTCCGTTTTATGTTTGAAAAATTTTTTTTTACCACAAAGAACACAAAGGACCACACAAAGTGCACAAAGTTTATTAATCAGGAATATAAACTTAGCGTTCTTTGAGTGTACTTTGTGTCCTTTGTGGTAAAAAACATTTATGAAACAGCCTAATTAAAATTTTCTCTCCCTCTGACCGATTTTCAACATTTATTTCCATTAACCCAAAAACGTACAATGAATGAAAATGAATTGATATATACCATTGCATTGACTATGATCCCGCATGTTGGAAGCATTACAGCCAGAAAGCTGATCGCTTATACCGGGTCAGCAGCGGCTGTTTTCAGGGAAAATCCAGGAATATTGAAAAAAATACCTGGCGTGGGAGATTTCATAGCGAAACAAAAAAATACTCCGGGACTGATCGGACAGGCAGAAAAAGAATTACTCTTTATGAAGAAAAACAAGATCAGGTGGCTGACTGTTTTTGACAATGATTATCCCGAAAGGTTAAAACAATGTCCTGATGCACCTTTGGTAATATACTTCAGGGGGGAAAATATTTTTAATTATTCCAGGATATTAAGTGTAGTAGGTACCAGGCGGGCTACTTCATACGGAATTGAATATTGTCAGAAGATAATCAGGGAACTTTCAGAAGGAGAATTGAATCCGGTGATTATCAGTGGATTAGCTTATGGCATTGATTATCAGGCGCATCTTGCTGCTCTTAATGCGGGTTTAAAAACTGTTGCTGTACTTGCTCATGGTTTACATACCATCTATCCATTTGATCACAGAAGGTTAGCAGAAAAAATTGCAGATACCGGGGCACTGGTAACGGATTTCACCAGTGGTGAAAATCCGGAAAGAAATAATTTTCTGAAAAGGAACAGGATCATTGCAGGATTGTCGGATGCAACAATTGTCATTGAATCAGGATTGAGTGGAGGGGCTTTAATCACAGCAGATTTTGCATGCTCATATAACCGTGATGTTTTTGCACTACCCGGAAAAGCAAGTGATGTCATGTCCTCCGGTTGTAATAAACTCATTAAGAATAATAAGGCCGCTTTAATTGAATCTTCCGGGGATCTGTTGTATATGCTCGGGTGGAAAAAAGATAATGAGAAAATTTTACCCCGTCAACGGCACTTATTTACAGAGTTAAACGATGAAGAAAAAAAACTGGTAGAAATACTGAAATCAGAAGAGGCACTCTCTGTTGATATTTTAAGTATAAGAATGGATATGCCCGTTAGTAAGATTTCCTCTCTGCTCCTGAACCTGGAGTTCCAGGGAGTAGTAAAAGTCCTCCCGGGAAATATGTATAAATTATTGTAAGAAAAATCCCCCTTCTTGTCAACCGAATTCACATTTTCGTGTCTTATTAGCAAAGATATGATAATAGTATGAAGCTGGAAAATACACCCATAAATTACAACGACTTAATAATCAGCTTTTTGAGTAATAATGCATCAAAAGAAGAGATTGATTTATTAAACGCCTGGATCAGGCAATCAGAAGAGAATAAAAATGAATTCATCCGGTTGAGGATGTCATGGTTTGCATCTGCACAGTATCAAAATTGTAAAACTGAAGAATTAGATGCGGTTTTAAACAATCTTAACAGGAAAATAGAGATAAGGCAAAAGATTTCTTCTAAAAGATCCTCTTACGTTCTCAGCAGCACAACAAAACTTGCTGCAGGATTTCTGTTAATGTTTTTACTGGGTTCACTCGCTACTTTTTTAATTTTTAAAACCAATGTTTCCGGTTATACAGCAGACAATACAGATAATTTAATGTATATCTATGCCCCGAAAGGATCAAAAGCAAAGACTATCTTGCAAGATGGGACTACTGTATGGCTGAATGCCGGAAGTAACCTGATGTACAATGCTTTAACCTATGGTAAAACTGACAGGCAGGTGACATTGATCGGGGAAGGTTTTTTCAAGGTTGAAGAAAATCCTGATAAACCTTTTATTGTAAATGCCAAAGATCTGAAGATTACTGCTCTTGGGACTGAATTTAATGTAAAAGCATACCCTGATGAAGACATGGTAGAAGCTACACTGGTATCAGGACTTGTCAAGATATCAGGGGAAAACCAGAATAAACTGGAATTTTCTTTCACACTGAAACCCAATCAGCATGTTATTTTACCGGCAGGTAAAGCTTCTATTGATAACATTACACTTACTGATCCTGACAAAGTAGAAGCTAAAAAATTAAATAAAATAAACCTGGAGAAACTGTCATCAATTGGTACTTCTTCTCATTCAATTATAAATATTAAGGAACCGGAGATATTTACATCCTGGAAAGATGAAAAATGGATCATAAAAGGTGAGACCCTCGGAAATCTTGCTATTTCATTGGAGAGAAGATATAATATCAATATTGATTTCACATCAGAAGAACTTAAAAGATACCGGTTCACAGGTACGTTCCAGAATGAAACTGTAGAACAGGTAATGCAGATCCTGAAGTTAACTGCACCTTTGAAATACCAGATTCAAAAAGGTGAAGTTACACTGATCCTTGATCCGGCGTTGAAGAAGAAGTATGCAAAGTATTTGAATCAGAATTAATAACTAACCAAAAACTCAAATGCCTATGGGAAAGTAATAAATTAAAAAAGTTGGAACCATTGGGCTGGTTCCAACTTAATGAAAAATTTAACCCGGAAGATATGCCCTTGATAAAGAATATCTCCCGTATTGTTTAATTTAACACTACAAATCTATGAAAAAATTTTGTATTGGTAATTGTTATTTTACCAACAAACACCTCCGAAAAATTCTACTAACCATGAAAATCACTACGCTACTATTATTGTTAACAATACTACAATCAACAGCAAATGTGTTATCACAGACAATTTCAGTTGATGTAAGAAACCAGAGCATGCGTGATGTTCTAAGGATGATTGAAACACAAACTGATTACAGGTTTTTTTACAATGATCAGTTATCCGGCTTAAACACTCCTGTGACTATTAAAGCAGAGAATAAAACTCTCGAAGAGGTTTTAAATCAGCTGCTTGACAAGCAACAATTCTCTTATACTGCAATGGAGAACAAGATGATCGTGATTGTTCCGAAGGAGTTTATGCAGCAAAAATCCATAACAGGTGCAGTAACAGATATAAAAGGTGATCCCTTGCCAGGTGTAAATGTGGTAGTGAAGGGTACTTCAATTGGAACCATAACCGATACTAATGGTTATTTCAGAATTGATACACCAAATGATGCACAGGTCCTTGTTTTTTCTTTTATTGGGATGAAAACCCAGGAAGTTGATATTACAGATAAAATCTCAGTTGATGTTATTTTGGAACAGGAAGCAATTGGGATTGATGAAGTGATTGCTATTGGGTATGGTGTTGCTAAAAAAGCAACGCTTACGGGATCTGTAAGTAGTATTCAGGGTGAAAGAATAACTTCAACTCCCTTACTTAATGTAACAAACGCCTTAGCCGGACAGGTACCTGGTTTGGTTGTTATAACTCCTTCAGGTGAACCTGGCCAGGATGAATCAACATTAAGGGTTAGGGGATTAAATACTTTAGGTAATAATAATCCTCTTATTGTAGTAGATGGTATAGCAAACCGTAATTTTGATCGCTTAAATGCTTCAGATATTGAAAGTATTACCGTATTAAAGGATGCTTCTGCGGCAATTTATGGTGCCCAGGCAGCAAACGGGGTTATCCTCATCACAACAAAGCGCGGGTCGATAACTAAAAGAGAGTTTAATTTTACTGTAAATCAGGGATGGGCGAAACCAGTTATAGTGCCTGATATATGTGATGCGGCACAATATGCAGAAGCATTGAATGATTTTAACAGGAATCAGGGAGCGGGACCTGCATATTCAGAGGATGAGATAAGAAAATTTAGAGATGGTTCAGATCCATGGATGTATCCGAATATCAGATTGTATGACCAAATATATAGAAAGTTAGCTCCACAAACTAATATTTATGGTTCGGCAATGGGTGGTTCTGAGACTATGGCATATTTTGTATCAATAGGATATAGATACCAGGATGCGATTTATCAAAACAGTAATACTGATTTTTCACAGTTTGATTTCCGCACTAATATTGACGGAAAAATTTCCGATAATGTTAAAATAAGTTTTGATATAAATGGATCGCAAAGAGATGATAATCAGCCAAATGCAGATAAAACAAGAATGTGGAGGACATTTGTAAGAACAGCTCCTACAGTAGCGGCAATCTGGCCCGATGGAAGATTAGGCTCTGTTGGAGGGATTGAAGAAAACCCTTTTGCTATGACAACAAACATAAGTGGGTATAATAAATCAAAATTATATGATCTGAGAAGTAATTTAAAACTTGATATTGCTATTCCATGGGTAGAAGGGTTATCGATTATTGGTAATGCGAGTGTTGACAAATTATTTACTGAAAGTAAACTCTTAAATAAGTCTTATACTTATTACAGATGGGACAGAACAACATACGATACAGATGGGAATCCATTGCTTGGGGAAGGGATTGCAACAGTCAGAGGAATGGGAGTAGATCCAAACTTGTCTATAGAGCATAAAACGGGAGAAAGTATAACATTAAATTCTCTGATCGATTATAAGCGGAGATTTTCTGATAATCATAATATTGGTGTCTTACTTGGAGCTGAACGCACTGTGGGTGAATCAAAATATTTAATGGCATATAGAAGATACTTTCCATCTGCTGCTCTTGATGAATTAATCGCAGGTGGTGATGAAGAACAAAATAACACAGGGTATTCATCATCAAGTGCTCGTTTGAATTATTTTGGGCGGTTCAATTATAATTATGCAAATAAATATCTTGTCGAGTTAATATTCAGATATGATGGTTCATATATTTTCCCAGCTGAAGGAAGATATGGCTTTTTCCCTGGGGTATCCTTAGGCTGGAATATTGCCGAAGAAGATTTCTGGAGAGATAATATTTCTGTAATACCATATTTTAAACTGAGGGGCTCATATGGAAAAACTGGAAATGATCGTATTCAGGAATTCCAATATACTTCAAATTTTGGTTTTGTTGAATTAAAAGAATTTGGCACAAGATATCTTCTAAATGAGAATCAAATAGTTCAAACATTGGATGAACTCAGGGTTCCAAATACACTGATTACATGGGAAGAGTCTAATCAATTTAACTTTGGTGTTGATGCTATTGTATCTGGTTTCTCCTTTTCCATGGATTATTTTTATTATCATCGGAATAACATTTTGTTGTATCGACGAGCCTCTGTCCCTGCTATGGTAGGATTCACCCTTCCAAGGGAAAACATTGGTGAGGTGATTAACAGGGGGATTGATGGTCAACTTGGATATACAAATGTATATGGTAAAATTTCATACGGGGTCACTGTTAATCTTGGATATGCAAGAAATAATATAAAATTTTGGGATGAAGAACCTAATGTGCCAGAATACCAAAAATCCACCGGTAAGCCAATTGGTTCACTGTTGTTATACGAAGCAATTGGTGTATTCAGAGATCAGGAACACGTGGATTCATACCCTTCTTATCCTGGTGCAGTTCCGGGGGATATTATTTTTAAAGATGTTAATGGAGATGATGTTATAAATGACCTTGATAGGGTGAGGCAATCTAATGGTGAAGTGCCAACTTTTACAGGAGGAACATCTTTTAATTTTAGTTATGGTGATTTCTATACTTCAATTCATTTGCAAGGAGCTGCGGGTGGAAAAAGATTACGATTTCAACGAGTTGGACCTGGATTAAATTGGTTAAATAATGATCTTGAAGGTAGATGGACGCTTGACAACCCTGATGCAAAGAAACCAAGGGTGTCAGATGAAGGAATATACTGGGACGCCTTTGCGGAAAACAACACTTTTTTTCTTGATAAAAATGATTACTTGAGACTTAAGAATATAGAAGTCGGTTACAATGTAAGAAACATCAAGGGAATGAAAGGTGAGATAAGGATCTTTTTTAACGGTCAGAATCTTTTAACTTATACAGGAATGACAGATTATGACCCTGAAACACCTGGTTCTGAAGATGTCTCATATCCTCAAAACAAAGTTTATAATATTGGTATATCATTAACTTATTAGAGCTATATAACCATGAAAATCTTATTATTTTTTAAAGTCGCAATCATTTACATTGTTATTTTATCAATAACATCGTGTGAAGATAGTTTTCTTGAGGTAGTACCGAAAACGGAATATGCTGAAGGAATTGTCTGGACAGATCCTGCACTGGTACAAACTTATCTAAATAACATGTACAGGAATATAGATGACCCTCATTCTCAGCGCAGACCTGCAGTTTATTGTGATGAGGCTCATCGTGGAGGTCATGCTGATTCAAAGCAATTTAATGCTAGTCTTTGGACTCCGGACCGAATCCGAGGATGGGATCATAGTCGGGGGCAGTATCTTCTTATGTGGGATCCATTATATAAACAAGTAAGAAGAGCAAATCTTGCCCTTGAAAACATAGATCGCATGAATGCTGAGCAAGCATTGATAGACAAGTATAAAGGAGAAGTTTATTTTATGAGAGCGTGGGCTTACTTCAGTCTGGCCAGGATGTTTGGTGGTGTGCCAATTGTAGAAAGGACATTCAGATTAGATGATGATTTTGAGTTGCCCCGCAACAGCTTTGAAGATGTAATAGAGTTTATTATAAGTGATCTGGACATGGCGGCAGGCTTGTTATCCTCTAGCGGTTCTGAGGATTTAGCCAGACCTACAAAAGGAGCTGCCTTAGCACTAAAATCAAGGGTACTTATAGCTGCAGCGAGTGATCTTTACAATACCACCATATTTTCCGGATACGCTAATCCTGAATTGATAGGTTATACGGATAAATCAAATGGTAAACGAACAGAACGTTGGCAAAGAGCCAAAGATGCAGCCAAAGCTGTGATGGATTTACAAATCTACAGTTTATGGCAGGGATCAAATGATTCCGTGAGTTTGAATTTTGCTAACTATTTTACTTCTATTATAAATCGGGATGAAGATATTCTTAACAGGTATATGAATTATATTGGTGAGTATTTTAATAACATGGGATATTGGATGATAGGAGCAGGGTATAGTGGTCAATTAAATACTATGCCTATTGGTCAGATGGTCGACAGGTATGAAATGAGAGATGGAACTAAATTTGACTGGAACAATCCTGACCATGCTTCAGCACCATATAAAAATCGAGATCCCCGTTTATATTCTTCTGTGCTTTATCATGGAGCACATTGGAGACCAAGGCCTTTGGCGTTACAGCCGTTTGATCCTGATGGGATTATTCAGATTGGATATAAGGAAGTTTGGAATGAAGCTACAAGTAAGGTGGAACTAAAAAGTCAACTGGATGCTACAGTATATGGAAGTGTTAATACCGGTTATATTAATCGTAAATTCTTAAATCCGGCATACGACCATTCTTCTGAATATCAACCTGTTACATTTCGATACCTAAGATATACAGAAGTGATTTTTAATTATATAGAGGCATGTATTGAACTTGAACAAAATGAAGAAGCACGTACATATTTAAACATGATCCGGAGAAGGGCAGACATGCCTGATATTACAGAGTCAGGTGATGAATTGCGTAAACGTTTTCGTAATGAAAAAAAGGTTGAGATGTTTATGGAGGATCAGCGTTTTTGGGATATTCGAAGATGGGTAATAGGTCCTGAGGCACAAACACCGACCGAAATAGTGGAGGTCAGATATAAATTACTTCCCGATAATACAACATCTACTGTTCCAACTTTTATTTCTAAAGAGAAAGATGAAATACCTAAAAGGGCCTGGTTAGATAAAGTGTATTATTTTCCTATAATGAGAACAGAAATGAACAGGAATTCTAAACTAATTCAAAATCCAGGTTATGATTAATATGTATTTAAGAATTAGTTTAAACTCTGAATATTCCATTTAAAATATCTTACTTCTGTAAATTATTGGGACTGGTATTCCTGCCAGTCCCGATTCAAGAGATTAAATTAACGAGATGTTGATATGAAAAAGTAGACTGGGATAATTGTGGACATTATAAAGCAGTTTTGAATGTAAATACAAGTGTCAGTGATGATTTTTACAACCCAAATATAATTGTTGACCATTATCACGCCTTAGGATATAGCATTCTGTCAATAACTGATCTTAACATCCTGACATTTCCATGGCAGGAGTTCACCGGCTTCAAAGTATCCTATCGAACTTTCAGACGATTGAAAGAAGGCGATTTAAATTTTTAAATATATGAGGAACATACGAAATACAGGTACACAAACAGCCCGTCGAGGCTTTATGAAGATGATCGGCTCAGCAGGCTTGGGATTGGGCTTGTTTTCACTTCCTTCGACCGGAAGAAATAATGCTGATTATTACATAAAGGGATTTCCTGACCAGGATAATAATAAACCTGTAACCGGATGTTACGATGTAAAAGAGTTCGGTGCCCTGGGAGATGGTTACTCAAAGGATACCGGCGCCATTCAGAAGGCCATAGACACTTGCGCCGGAAATGGCGGCGGAAGGGTTCTTTTATCTCCCGGATGCTATGTTAGCGGAACAATTCATCTTAAGAGCAATGTAGAGCTACACCTGTCATCCGGTGCAGTATTATTGGGAAGTCCCGACGAGGAAGATTATTATAGTGCCAAACCTTACCGGCAAAACCTGATACTGGCGGAGCGGCAGGAAAATGTATCCATAACCGGAAGAGGTATAATAGACGGAAATTCCAAAACAATTGTTCCTTCTTTCTGGGAACCATTACCTAAGGGAGCTGTCGATTCTTACCGGATTAAAACACACAGGTATCTGCCAAACTGGTCAAGGGAGAAATGGAAATTTGATGCTGATTCCTGGCGGCCCGGGGATATGGTGCATTTTTACCAGTGTAAACGTATTAATGTCAGAGATGTACTAATGATAAACTCATCCTATTGGGTGTTACTTTTTCACAGGTGTGCTGATGTAAATGTAAATGAAGTGACAATTGAAAACCCGCCGGCCACAAAAAACGGAGATGGTATTAACATAGATTCCTGCCGTAATGTTACTTTAAGCAATTGTATCATACATTCCGGGGATGATTGTATAACATTAAAAGCGGGGGAAAGCGATCCTAAAGAAGAAGGTCTTGAAGATCCGTTATGTGAAAATGTAGTGGTAACCAATTGTTTGTTGAGTACGCCTGCTTGTGCCATAAGAATTGGAAATGGATATGGGAAAGTTCGTTGTTGTAGTTTCAGCAATATAGTTATATCGGAAAACAGAACCGGGATCAACTTTGACTTAGCTCATAACATCTATGAGGGCGCAGATTCTTCATTAGCCTGGGTAACGGGTATCAATAACCAGCTCTCAAGAGTAGAACAAATACAATTTTCGGATTTTATTATGGATAGTATGGTGCCGATTGTAATGACAATAGGCTCATTAGCAGATCCGGCAAAAACAGCTATTCAGGATATTAGTTTTTCCCGCTTTCATATAAGAGGTACTGCAGGTTCCCATATCGCAGGGCAACCAGGAATACCCATAAGAAGGGTACGTTTAAAGGATTTTGAATGGCATCTGTATAAAGGTACCGACAACTGCAGGTTTGTAGATGAAAGGCCTGTCAGATTTCCGGCTAATGGTTATTTAGGTTACCAATGCATTGGGGTTGAAGGAGAAAAGGACGTTTCCCTTCCTGCCCTGTCTGCTGCGTTATATGGAGTTGAATTAGAGGAATGTTCATTCGATAACATTAAGCTATATTGGGAAAACCTGAGTAAAGTATGGCAAAATGGATTTGTCATAGAAAGATCAAATGATGTGAGTTTTAATAATACAGCATTACGGCAACCGCAAAAGAAAGGTGGATCGGCAATATATATTAGAGAAAGTAACAACATCAGAATAACCACGTGCAGAGCTTTAGAAAATACGGAGACATTTATACGGGTTAAGGATTCTCCTACTGATGCTTTTATACTTGTTATGAACAATGATTTATCAGGAGCATCGAATCCGGTTGTTTCAGATGTTCTCATTAGGGAAACAGGTAATTTTTTTTCAAATTAACAGGAAATATCAGATGGAAAAAATTATAATGGAATATTAAGTTACAATGATGTCCGGTAAAAATGATGAGATTGCCTTCGGCGAGCTCGCTTAGGCTCGGTTCTTCGCTATCGCTCAGAATGACAGTAATTGCTTATGACTAACAAGAAAAAATAATGAAACTATAATAGAGAAATGTAAAATAGAAATAATAAAAAGTTTGGTTATAATTAAATCTGAAAACTAATGAAAAAACAAATTAACACTTGTAAACGGAGAGAATTCATGAAGATAATCGGTTCAGCAGGGGCTGGTTTTGGGTTAGGATTAGGTACTCCTGTTGCTGCTTCTCAGCACCCTGTTAGTGAAGTCATAAATGACAGGTTTCGTTTACCAACATATCCTTTAGCACAGGATTATAGCATTGTCTATGCAGTTGACGATCCGAAAAAATTTGCTACTTCCTGTTCTACACTGATCAGGTTGCCTTCAGGTCGCTTGTTGACGAGTTTGGGCACCTATCTGTGGAAGCTTAATCGTGCACAACGCCTGGCATCAACAGAGGGGATTTCTTTATCAATGATCAGTGATGATGATGGAAAGACATGGGGAAAGTTGGGTGAAGGCACTGGCCCTCTTTTTCTGGTAAAGGACAAGCTTTATCAGCTTATTATAAGAAGACGTAAAGATTTGCGTATAACTGTTTCAGATGATGAAGGGAAAACATGGAGTGAGGAATCCATTGTATTAAAAGGTGATTTTTACAATTCTGTACCTCAGGTAGTTATTCGTGATAATACTTTATACTGGTGTATGGGAATGCCTAATAATGAAGGCGAGTGGAACCGTGAAGGATCCCGCACCATTGCAATAGCTGCTGATCTGAATTATGACTTGCTTGACCCTGCAGCGTGGCGAATGTCTGATCCGCTTACTTATCCGGGAACACCTGAATTGTTAAACCGAAACCTTTATGAAGGTCACGACCACTATCTCGAAGGCAATGTTGTTGAAATCAAGGGAAAATTGAAGGTTTACTGGCGTATTCGTATCGATAATCAGGGTACGGCAGGTGTGACTGCGATTTGTGACCTCGAAGATGATGGGAAGACCCTTGATTATAAGTTTGGTCAGTTTCACCCACTGCCGGGTGCTCAGAATGAATTTAGCATTTTGCATGATAAGAAATCTGGTCTTTACTGGCTTTTTTCAAACCTTGTAACCCATACACAGGACTTAGAGTGGAACAAACGTGTTGAGGAAAACAATTGGTTCAAAACACCACTGGGAGGTCATGAACGTCGAATTTTAACCCTGCATCTTAGTTTCGACGCTCTGAACTGGCTTCCGGCAGCTTATTTAGTGATATTACCCCATATGAATCAGGCTGCTAATTATGTCAGAGCAGTTATTGATGGGAATGATATGCTTTTTGCCAGCAGAACCTGTATTAATGGTCCTAACAGTCATGATGCAGATATGATCACATTTCACAGGTTACCTAACTTCAGGGAACTGGCCAAGCCTTTAATACCAGTAATGAAGTAATGCAAATTTATAAATTTATATCAGTAGTATTTTCATATGTTTATACACATATTTTAAAGGCCGTTGAATATAATGAATAATTTAATCTGCAATTAGGAATTTATTAAAATCATTATTATGAAACAATTATCTAAACCATTACCTTTTATTACAACAGTAATTCTTATAGTAAGTACTCTGATGCTTTCAAATTGCTCGAAAGATAGTAATGGCCCGTATCTTGGAAACGGCGTCCTAAATGGCTGGGCAGATCAGAATTCGATTGTGATATGGACCCGGTTAACTGCAACTCCGGATCTGAACAGTGCAGGTCAGAAATTCCTTATTCCTTTATGGGAAGAGCATAACAGGCTGGATGCTGAAGCAGACTCTGATGCGATTCTTAAAGCGCAGATTCCGGAAGGATTTAGCCTCTCTGAAATGGAAGGGGCTTGTCCTGGTGCAGTGGGAGAGGTAAAGCTAACATACTTTATGTTAAAAAAGGAGGAAATTCGTGGAGAAACTGACTGGACTCCGGTTGATCCGGAAAAAAATTACACTGTACAGTGGATAGTGGATGATTTAAGGCCAAATACAGAATATGGTATTATGGTTGAGGCCAGGAAAAATAAAAGAGCAGGTGTATCTGACAGGATTACCGGGGTGTTCTGGACCCCGGCTGAACCTGAAACGATCAGCGATCTGGATTTTATTATTATTACCTGCAATGATTATCCAAGGAGAGACCGACCGGACGGACATCAGATATATGAAACGATGCTGGAGATGAATCCCCGTTTCTTTGTTCATACCGGTGATATTGAATATTATGATAAACCTTCCCCCTACGGACTAACAGAAGAACTGATGAGGTTTAAATGGGACAGGATATTTGCCCTTCCATTGCAACGTGAATTTTACAGGAATGTTACATCCTATTTCATGCGTGATGATCATGATGTATTAAGTAATGACGCTTATCCGGGAATGCAATATGGAACTGTTTCATTTGACAGAGGTAATGAAATATTTGAAGAGCAGGTTCCTTCCAAATCCCATGAAAAATTTTATAAAACTGTTCGTTGTGGCAGGGACCTTCAGATATGGATCACAGAGGGAAGAAAATACCGGAGTAAAAATACCGATCCTGATGGTCCCGGGAAAACTATATGGGGAAAAGACCAGAAAGAATGGCTATTCAAAACTATAAAGGAATCGGATGCTACCTATAAAGTGGTAATTTCCGGCACACCTATATTAGGGCCCGACAGCAAGAAGACAGGCGATGCCTATGCTCATGACGGGTATAAACATGAGGGTGATGAAATAAGGAAATACCTGAGTCAGTTTGATAATGTTTTTATTGTCACCGGTGATCGTCACTGGCAGTATGCTTCCAATATTCCCGGCACCAGTCTTTGGGAATTTGCTACCGGAGCCGGCTCCTATTTGCATGCTCACGGTTGGTGGACTCATGATTGGTATCCTGAACTTGGACATCGTTATCTCAGGTCAAGAAGCGGCGGTGGTTTCCTGAAAGGGAGTATATATTTTGAAGGGTATAGGCCTAACCAGCGATATATTTCTTATAAAGATGGCTATGATTCTAATAAGGTTTATTTGAAATTCACTCATCATGATGTAAATGGAAATGTTTTGCATGAAGAGATTTTTTCAAAAATGGTTAACAATTAATACAGAAAGTTAATGAGAAAAGAAAGGAATACATGTGGGCGAAGGGATTTCATGAAGTTAGCCGGTTCAGCAGGAATGGGTCTGGGGTTTTCCACAGTTGGTTGTTCACAGAAAGAAAAGGAAACTACAGGTATGGCAAATTCCCCATTAGCACAGGATTTTATAGAGGTTTTCCATAATCCTGACAATCAAATCTATGTTGAAGGGTGTGGCCTTTGCAGAATGGAAAATGGCACCCTGATAGCAGTGGTTCCTGTTGTTCCGAGAGGAGTGACAATAAAAGCGTTAGGCCGCAGGGGAATTATGCCATGTTCCACAAAAATTATCCGTAGTTCTGATGGAGGGAAAAGTTGGCAGATAGTTTCAGAGCTTCCGTATTATTCGGCTGTGCCCTGGGAATATAAAGATTCCTTGTATCTGTTTGCAATGCTTGAAGGCACTGAATACCGGAATAATGATCTTTTCCTGTTACGAAGCGATGATGAAGGAATAAGCTGGTCGGAACCTGTAAAGTTATTCCACGGTCATTTCTGGAATTGTCATACAGGCATGGTGATTCGTGACAATAAGATTTACTGGGCTGTTTGTGATCTTGCTTTGGGCCAAAGGAAAGGGAAAGGGGAGGAACGTGGCCCACGGGTTTTAACCGGCAATTTATCAAATGACCCTATGGATCCCGCTTCGTGGCGTATCTCTGAACCTGTTCCGTTTTTTGGCGTGCCGGAAGAATTAATAAATCCGGAATTTAGGGATCAACCTAGTATCTATATGGAACCTAACGTGATAGAAGTAGCGGGCAAAATACGTGTGATTTCCTGTGTAAAACCTGCCAAACAAAGTACGGCAGGGTTGAGTGCTGTGTTTGATGTGTTTGACGATGGTAAGAACCTTGAACTCAGATTTGTGCAATATTATCCAAGACCCGGCGGACAACTTAAATTTTGCATTATATGGGATGAAGTTTCAAAAATGTTTTGGTCTACTGCCAATTTGGTTGTAGATAGTCAGAATGTTTTTGACTGGTGGAGTAAAGATGATGGCAGGTTAAACAGGGGCGGAAACGATCGCAGATTTTTAATGCTGTTCTATGGGCTGGATGGGCTGAACTGGTTTCAGGTCGGTTGCATAGCTCAGGCAAATAAGATCAGTCAGTCTTTTATGTATGGGACACCGGTAATTGACGATAATGATTTGATTGTCATCTCGCGTACAAGTATTAATGCCCCTGATAATCACGATTCAGATTATGCAACTTTTCACCGTGTTAAAAATTTTCGTCAATTAGCAGGGTTGAAACTTGTCCCTGAAGATGAAAGTGTATAAAACATTTTATATTATTATAAGCTAATATTATTAATAAAAACCAAACTATCATGAATATTCAAAAAAAAGAAATCCCCATCCCCAGTCGCCGCAGCTTCATAAAAATGACAGGTGTCGCAGGAGCAGCTATGGGCTTAATTCCGGCAGCATGTGCCTCTCGAAACAATGCTGTTTCTCAGACATCAGTGCCTGCAACAGGACCTCTGGCGCAGGATTATACCATAGTTTTTCATAATCCTGACCGGAGGATTTATGTTGAAGGCTGCGGTATGGTACGTATGCCTGATGGTGCATTTGTTGCGGTAGTACCTGTGGTTGTGCGCGGTGCGACTCTGAGAGAGGTGGGAGCCCGTGGCATTATACCTTCTGTCACTTACATAGTCAGAAGTGCTGATGGAGGTAAGAGCTGGCAGGAGGTTTCAAGTTTACCGTATTATTCTGCTGTTCCCTGGGTACACAAAGGAACCTTGTATCTGTTTGGTATTAAGGAAGGCACAGAATACAGGAATGATGATCTTTTCCTGTTGCGTAGTGATGATGGGGGTAAAAATTGGTCTGACCCGTTAACCCTGTTCAGGGGGCATTTCTGGAATTGTCATACAGGCATGGTAATAAGGGATAACCGACTTTACTGGGCCGTATGTGATATCCCTGCGAAGCTTCAGTTAGGTCCGCCACAGCGCAGGCCGCGGGTAATAGCCGGTGATCTTTCAGTTGATCCGATGGATTCCAGGGCCTGGCGTTTGTCGGATCCGGTTGATTTTCCTGAGGTGCCTCAGGCGCTGATGAACCCGGAACTTGGGTCGCGGTCACATTCGCTGGAGCCCAACGTTATTGAGGTTGGAGGTAAGATACGTATCATTTCGTGTACAAAACCTGCTTCACAGAGTACAGCAGGTCTGGCGGCTGTGTACGATGTTGATGATGACGGAGAAAAGCTCAGTGCCAGATTCATTCAGTATCATCCCCGCCCGGGAGGACAGGTCAAATTCTTTATTTTGTGGGATGAGGTGTCGCAGATGTTCTGGTCTACAGCTAATCTGGTTGTTGACAGCCAGAATACGTTTGACTGGTGGGAGGAGGAGGGCAGGTTAAGTCATGGGGGAAACGATCGCAGGTTTCTGATGTTGTTTTATGGTCTGGATGGATTGAACTGGTTCCAGGCCGGTTGCATCGCCCAGGGAGACAGCATTGGTCAGTCGTTTATGTATGCTACACCAGTAATTGACGGGGACGACCTGGTAGTTATATCAAGGTCGAGTATTAATGCTCCTGACCAGCATGATGCCAACTATGCGACATTTCACAGAGTTAAAAATTTCCGGAAGTTAGCAGGTTTGAAACTCGTTCCTGAAGCGGAAACGATATAAACATTTTCTCTGTGTTTCTCTGTGTCTTCTCTGTGTTACTCTGTGTTATTTTTTGTTACACAGAGAGTCACAGAGTACCACAGAGAAACACAGAGAAGTTTATTAAATTTTATACGAGGGCAGAAAAGACTATCAATAGAAATTATATTGAACTTAATAATGGAGGAAAGATGAAAAGATTCATATGTATGTCAATTTTTTTTATGTTTGTAAGCGTGATATTTTCACAGCCGGCAGGCTATTTACATTTAAACAAAGTTATTTCCCGGATGGAGGCAAATCAGCTGGCGACAGGCGTATGGGTTGCAGCCTTACATCCATCTACTGCGATGGCTCTGGTTGAGGCTAATGGTTATCCCTCGCAAAGTGAGTCGATGTCCCGTCCGATGGTTGATTTCATTGTGGTGGATTACGAACATAGCCCTTATGATGTATCAGAGCTTCGTAATTTTCTGCATGCCCTTACTTCCAAACGGGAAATCATGGCTAAGGGAAATTTACAGCCGAATATAGCTACATTGGTCCGTTTACCCTGTGAGGGTCCTGACCCTGTTCATGCTTACATTAAGCAGGTATTGGACATAGGGGTTCATGGTATTGTTATTCCTAATGTGCGTACTGCATCGGAAGCAATGAAGATCATACAATCTATGCGTTATCCTCAGGCCAAGGGTTCTCCTATTTATGAGCCAGTGGGGAAGCGCGGTCTTGCACCTTGGATTGCGGCGTATCAATGGGGTATAAGTAACAGGGAATATATGGAGCGGGCAGATCTGTGGCCGTTAAATCCTCATGGGGATATTTTTGCTGTTTTACAGATCGAAACACCGGAAGGGGTCTCGAATATCGAAGAGATTTTAAAGGTGCCGGGCATAGGAGCTATTCTTTTCGGCCCGGCAGATTATAGTATGTTTGCAGGATATCCTATGCAGAGTGATCATCCGGAAGTACTGGCAGCGCAACAGAAGGTCAAGGATGCATGCGACCAGGTCAATATTCCTTTTATAGGATTTGCCAATAAAGCAAATATATCCCGGCAACTTGAAGAAAATTATAAGATGTTAATTATTCAGCATCAATACAGAGATGAGCATGTGAGGTTTGATGAAATTTTTAAAGCCGTAGAAAAAATATATTATTAACCAACCGCTGTGCGGTGTGTTAGTACCTATGCCATGATTCATTTCAATTAGTAATTTGCAACCTGACAGTGTCGACAGACCTGTCAGCGTTAAATAAATTTTCCGGTCAACCATAAATTGTTGATAATTAATGCAAGATCGGATGCGGGAAGCAGGTATTATTTAAAGTAATAAAGTCTGCTTTCCCTTTAAAAATCAAACCGCACAAGGGTTTTGTGACTATTAAATTTAAATATTAACCTTAAAAAATTATTACAATGTCAGATGGAATTCTTGCTTTATTAGCCGTAACACCTATTGTTGTTATATTTATCTTAATGGTAGGCTACAGATGGCCTGCCACCAAAGCTATGCCCATTGCTTTTTTTATTGCAGCAGCCATAGTGCTGTTTGTGTGGAAGACGCCGCCGGCATGGGTGTTGGCCTCCAGTGTTAATGGTATGGTAATAGCACTGAAGATCCTTTTTATTGTTTTTGGTGCATTGTCCTTACTGTTTACGCTAAGGGAAAGCGGAGCTTTGGCTACCATTAACAGGGGATTTTTATCTATTTCTCCGGATAAGCGCGTTCAGGCGATAATCATTGCGTGGTTCTTCGGTTCTTTTATCGAGGCTTCAGCGGGGTTTGGCACACCTGCTGCCTTAGCTGCACCCTTATTGCTTTCCCTTGGATTTCCTGCCATGGGGGCCGTTATGGTAGCGCTGGTAGCGAATAGCACCTCGGTATCTTTTGGTGCAGTGGGGACTCCGGTATTAATTGGTTTGGGTACGACACTGAATACCCCGGATATACTTGCCACTCTTGCGGAGCAGGGACAAGGGTTCACCTGGTTCATACATCAGCTGGGGATATGGACCGCTTTGCAACATGCCACGCCGGGAATCCTTATGCCCTTGATCATGGTAGTTATGCTTACCCGGTTTTTCGGTAAAAACAGAAGTGTTAAGGAAGGCTTTGCCATCTGGCCTTATGCGATTTTTGCAGGTTTGTGTTTTGTTATACCGTACGTAACAGTTGCCCTGTTGTTAGGGCCTGAATTTCCAAGTTTGCTGGGTAGTTTGATAGGACTTGCTGTACTTATTTCAACTACACGGGCAGGTTTTCTTGTACCCAAAAAGTCGTGGGATTTTCCTGACAGGGCAGAGTGGGATTCAGAGTGGAACGGATCCATCACAGTTACCGCAAATACAGAGAAAACAGGTCTCAGCCTGTTCAAGGCATGGTCACCATATATACTTATAGGTCTGATCCTGGTATTAACCCGTGTAAGGTTTTTACCCTTTAATGCATGGATAAAGTCAGTAGTGTTCAGATCCCCCGAGTTATTTGGCACGAGTGTAGTTACGGAATTTGATCCGTTAAATATTCCGGGTATAATGCCCTTTATGCTCATATCCCTTTTATGTATACCTATGTTCAGTATGAACAAACAGCAGGTAAGTGTTGCATGGGGTGATGCTTTGAAAAGGATAAAAGGACCGTTTATAGCCTTGATTTTTGCAGTTCCCCTGGTAAGGGTGATGATGGTATCGGGAGAAAACCCGGAACAGTATCTGAGCATGCCTATAGTTATGGCCCAGTACATGTCGCAGATATTTCAGGGGGCATGGCCGGTAGTGAGCACTTTTGTCGGTTCATTGGGTTCATTTATGGCCGGGTCGAATACGGTTTCCAACATGCTGTTTGGACTTTTCCAGTATTCTGTGGCAGAAAACCTGGAAATTTCCAGGGTTATTGTGGTGGGTATTCAGAATGTCGGAGCTGCGCTGGGAAATATGATCTGTGTGCATAATGTTATTGCCGCGTGCGCTACGGTGGGATTGATAGGAGTGGAAGGAGTGCTGATCAAACGGAACCTTATTCCAATGTCTTTTGCAGCTTTTATTGTTGGGATAATAGGATTGATACTGGTTTATTTTGTGGCTCCGGGGATGTTCTAATGTTTTATAAATTAAGATAGTATACCGCCCTTTGTGTTCCTTTGTGTTACCCTTCGTGTCCATTGTGGTTAAATACGCATATTAATGAACCACAAAGGACACGAAGGGTATCACGAAGGACATGAAGGAATAACAAATAATATCAAAAGCTATATCATTAAAAATTAAATTTTATACGCATGAAAGTAGGATTTATAGGTTTAGGGATCATGGGTAAGCCCATGTGTAAGAATCTCATTAAAAGCAATTATGAATTGGTGGTCATGGATAAACGTGTTGAAGTGACGAAAGAATTCAGTGCATTGGGAGCGCAGATTGTATCTTCCCCGAAAGAAGTTGCAGAACAGGTTGAAGTAGTGATAACGATGTTGCCTGATTCTCCTGATGTACAGGAGGTGGTTCTTGGAACTGATGGCATTATTGAGGGAGCGTCATCCGGTATGACGGTTATTGACATGAGTTCAATAAAACCGTTGGTGAGCCGTGAGATATACTCGGTTTTAGAGAAAAAAGGCGTGGATATGCTGGATGCTCCGGTAAGCGGAGGTGAGCCGAAAGCAATAGACGGTACTCTTTCGGTAATGGTAGGCGGCAAAGCGGAAACCTTTAACAGGTATTATGATTTAATAAAATCGATGGCCGGATCAGTGGTTCATGTAGGAGATATTGGTGCAGGGAATGTTGCCAAGTTGTGTAACCAGATTATTGTGGCAATAAATATTTCAGCGATGTCGGAAGCATTGGTTCTGGCACAGAAAGCCGGAGTAAGCCCTGATCTTGTTTACAATGCGATACGGGGGGGACTGGCAGGGAGCACAGTTTTGGATGCCAAGGCACCGTTGGTGATGGACAGGAAGTTCGCACCGGGATTCAGGATAGAATTGCATGTTAAAGACCTGAATAATGTTCTGGAGACGTCTCACAGTCTGGGTATACCTTTACCCTTATCGGCTGCAGTAATGGAAATGATGCAGGGACTTAAGGCAGATGGCCTGGCTAAGGAGGATCATTGCAGCCTGGTGAAGTATTATGAGAAGATGGCGAATATTAAGGTTAGCCGGTAATGTATGTTTATTAATTCATGAAAGAAATGTGTATCTGTTTATACAAAACAAAGTACATGATATTATATTTGATCGGACCCACCCCCCGACCCCACTCCCTTTTTCAAAGCTATTCTTTATACATAAGTATAAGATAGAGGGGGTGTGGATAAATTAGTTTGTTTAGCATAGCGAAAGTACATAAAATTGCGAAAAAACACAAAGCTTTGGATACTAAACAATTAGAATTAGATTTTGGCATAGAGTTCCACGGGTTGTTCCGAGATAAGCGACTCGAAAAAAGGGGCTCGATATATTAAGTAAAATGGAAGAAAAAGGCGCAGCCATTATGAACAAACTGGCAGATAATCATTCAGATAATATGACCTATAGTCGTTTTTTCAATAAGGATTCAGTGACCGTTCCCTCCATTATTCAAGCCCTTCAGCAGAAAGCATTAGAAGTAAGTAAAGGGCGGCATGTACTATGTATTAAGGATTCCAGTGAGATTAATTATCAGAAGCACAGTAATTTTTTTCATGTGGATGATGAGGATTTAGGTACGGTAGGGAATAACTATGATATAGGCTTTTTTCTTCATCCCACGCTGGTTGTAGATACGGCAGGCTGCTTTCCTTTGGGGTTATCTGATGTACACATATGGAATCGGCATGAAGACAAACCGCACAAGCGGTTATTGAAGTAAATCTTTAAAAACTATTCAAAATTCAAGCAGATGAGAGATAAAAATGTAGTTTTTTTATGGGTATTATTATTGATATTATCCGGAGCATTTTCACAAAGTGGTAAAGAAAAAACTGAAATCAAGAAGACCTCACAAATTTTTAAAAAATATGGGGAATACATTTGCGATAATGATTTGAATGTTGAATTTATTTCCCAAAGCAACATTGTTGAACTGAGCCTTCACGGAATCTGCGATACTAATCCTCCGGAAGAATTTGAGGATATAGGGACGGATAAACAGGAAAATGTTAAAGCTTTTTTGCCTGGTGATGAGTTCCAGCTTAATTTTCGTTTAATTGAGATTGGAGAAACTATAACTTTTACATTATCAGGAGTGCTTCCTGGTGATCGGTTTGAAATCTTTCCCTGCTACCTGGAACGATGCAACCCCAAACTCGCCGAGCAGTCGCCTGTACCATTGCAATGGCTTGACAGCCTGGAGTATGAATCCTTACCCACGGAGCCTGTTATTACTTTTATTCCGGAGGCGACTGGTAACTATATTGCACGCTGGATAAGCAAGCGTTACGGAGTTGAATACCGCTATTTTGCTGTAATTGACCAGTCCTATCTTATCTATCGTCCGGCAATATGGGGCTGGCCAAGACCTTTCCCTGCTTCCGTTGCACCTGAGATACATAATGGTGGATTACCACTCGATTGGATCATAGAACCGCGATCTGACGAATCCTTCATTCAACGATTGATTGATGAACAAAAGCACTATGGCGGGGGAATCGTTTATGGTATGTCTGATGCCTGCAGTGATTCTGCTTCAGGCAAAAATATTCTTAAACTTAGGAACACCATAGAAAGTTATCGTCAGCGTGGGCTAGATGTCGGGAGAACAGCCAACCTATGGTATGGTGGAGGATTATCCAATAACAAGGTCTGGACTGCCCGCAATGCAGGCTTTGATATCATTGACGGGTATGTTCCCCGTGCTGACATATGCGGGATGGGAGCACCTTATTACCCATTCTACATTGGACAGGTGGATTATCGTTTTCCGGATCAAAACGGCCCTTCAGATGCTATCTCCGTTATATTTGATTTTGTGGGAAGCTGGCATTTCCATGGTCCGGTAGGATTTCACAGACCTAGTGCCAGGGGGTGCTGGGAATATGCACGTTTTTATCTTGATCTTGCAGCGTGTGAGGCAGTTCTCACAGCCAAGAACAGCCAAATGCATAATTTTATCACAACATTGGTGAACTATGAAAGTCCGGTTGAATGGGGAAGTGGCCGTTATCAAATCATATGGGATGATGAACGGGGAAAGGAGTTTTTTAATAATTATATGAATCTGCTGGCGTTTGACCATGCGCGACAATGGCCGATTGTCTTCGCCCGTGCTGAAGATTATGCCGATTACTTCCGTACACATTATAACGAAATGCCCCGCCGGATAGTGAGTTCTATAACACATAATCTGGAGTATGACCGCTATTGGACTGACGAATGGCATGAGAAGCGGATTTGTCCGTCTGGATATGTTCCTGTATATCAATCATTAAGTAAATTTCGCCAGGAACGCATTATGCCCCAGTATAACATGCCAATGTCCATTGAGTTTATTAATTATAATGATAATAAGCGAACATGCCGCTTTGAATATGCCTGCCCAAAACCATTACATTATTACAACTTAACAGGTTCAGTGCCCTGGCCTATTAAACCGCTGGAAATGAACATTCCTGATCCTGACATCGGGATTTCAACCATAAGCAAAAAAGATAGTTACGAGCTTATTTTTACACTCACTTCAGATGTGGAGTTCACTGACTACATGCTGGCAATCTGGGACATTCCCCGCGAGTATCACGGATATAACCCGCAAACGAATGCCAGTGAGTTTATATGGATATCAAACACCGATGGAAATTGCCGGGGAATTGTACGCTTTGACTTATTGAAGAATTGTGTAGTTTCATTTAAGTGGTCAAAATATGATAAATGAATACAGTCCTGATAACAAGCTTTGATTTATTAATTTATTAACTGCAGAGTTTTTTAATAACTTCATACCTATGTTGAAAATTAAACAAATATTTTATTAATACTTAACAACTATATTATGAATGCGATTAAACATAAAGTAAAAATGGGGTTGACATTGGCTTTAACTTTGTTATCCGGTATTTCAGTTGCTCAGTACAATCAGGAAAATAGTATTCAGAAATCAGGATTCCAATGGCCGGATAGCATGAAAATGGCTCTAAGTTTGACATTTGATGATGCCCGTTTGACACAGGCTGACAATGGCCTTCATCTGTTTGACAAGTATGGTGTAAAAGCTACTTTTTATCTTTCGCCTGTAAGGATGAGCCAAAGGCTGGATGCATGGAAACAGGCAACCCGGAATGGTCATGATATTGGAAACCATTCTGTTTTACACCCATGTACCGGTAATTTTAAGTTTGCCAGACAATCAGCCCTGGAAAATTACACACTGGGCAGAATGCAGACTGAACTCGATTCCGCAAACCGGATAATTTATGATTTGTTGGGTGTTAAACCTGTCTCTTTTGCTTATCCTTGCGGGCAAACATTTATCGGGCAGGGTGCAACAACTAAAAGTTATGTGCCATTGGTTCATTCAATGTTTGAAACAGGCCGTGGCTGGCGTGATGAAGGCCCCAATGACCCCGTTTATTGCGATTTGTCCCAACTTATGGGAATGGAAATGGATGGGAAGTCTTTTAGTGAAATAAAAGAATTAATCGAGTTTGCAAGGAAAAGAGGAGCCTGGCTGGTACTCGCTGGCCACGAAATAAGCGAGGGAGGAAGACAAACTTCTTTTATTTCAACTCTTGATTCGATATGTAAATATGCAACAGATCCTTCAAACGGAATCTGGATAGACAATGTTCATAATATCGCATCATATATCAAGGATCACAGAAAGTCAAATACCACTGAAACAAACTCTGTGTATTTAAATCCTCTCTATCCGGTTGATCAGCGGGTAGAAGACCTGCTTTCACGGATGACTCTGGAAGAAAAACTCGGGCAATTGAATATGCCATATCCAAGAAAAATGTCAAATAACACTTCTGATCAACTTGAAGGATGCCGGAAAGGTGTTGAAGGGAAATATTATGCTAATATTGGACCATTTGGGGGCATTTGGGGAACAAGAGTCATGTTTGATGAGAATGGAGCGCAATCTCAGGCAGAATTTCATAATGAGCTTCAGAAGATTGCAACAGAGCAAACCCGGTTGAAAATACCACTACTATTTCTTGATGAAGGAACGCATGGATATATGGCTCCTGCTGCTACAATATTCCCTGAAGGTCTGGCAATAGGAAGTACATGGGATTTAGACCTGATTCGACGTATTTATTCTGTTACTGCTAAAGAAGGCAGGTTAAGAGGTGTCCATTTCCTCGGCACATTGGTAATTGAACCAAATCGTGATCCCCGTTTGGGAAGAAACATAGAAGCATATAGTGAATGTCCATATTTATGTTCCCGGATTGCAGAAGTTGTTGTTGAAGGAATACAGGGAGACAATATATCATCTAAAGATAAAGCAATAGCCTTGCTATGCCATTTTCCGGGCCAAAGCGAGCCTGTGAGTGGCCTTGAACGTGGCGCTATGGATATTTCAGAAAGAGAATTAAGAGAGGTATTCCTTCCTCCATGGGTTGCCGGCATCACCAGGGCCGGAGCTTTGGGGGTCATGGCCACATACGCTGCAATAGATGGTGTGTCAACGCATGTTTCGGAAAAATTACTGACTAAAATTTTGAGGGAAGAATTAGGATTTAATGGATTGGTCTTTTGTGAAGGAGGAGGTTTTGACATTCCTATTTATGAAAAGGTAGTTTCTACAATGAAAGAATCAGGAGAATTAGGTATTAAAGCAGGAGTTGATGTCAGTATATACCTTGAAGATGCATACTTAAACCCGATGATGGAAAATGTAAATGAGGGGAAAGTTGCGATGGAAACAATTGACAGGGCAGTAAGACGTATCCTGAAGGTTAAATTTATGTTAGGATTGTTTGAAAACCCATATGTTAATACGGATCGTACTGTCAATGTAATAAATACAGAAGAAAGCAGGGAATTAGCTCGTCAGGTTGCCCGTGACGGAATTGTTTTATTAAAGAATGAAAATAATTTATTGCCGCTTAATAAAAATATTAAATCTATAGCTGTCATCGGACCAAATGCAGATGCTAAAATTAATATGCTTGGGGATTATACTTATACACCAGTTTTACAAGATGTAGTAACGGTCTTGGAAGGAGTCAGGAATAAGGTTTCTAACCGGACAAAAGTAAATTACGTAAAAGGTTGTGATATAATTGGAGATAAACTTAATGAAATTAATAAAGCCAAAGCTTTAGCTAAAAAATCAGATCTTGCTATAATTGTTGTTGGTGAAAGTAGAACAGATGTAATAACAACTGGAGAGGGTTATGATGTTGCAAGTTTGGATTTGACCGGATTACAGGAAGAACTTATAAAGGCTGTTTATGAAACAGGAACACCTACAATTTTAGTATTGATAAATGGCAGGCCATTATCAATAAACTGGACAGTGGATAATATACCGGCAATTGTGGAGGGGTGGAATTGTGGTGAACAAGGAGGAAATGCTATCGCTGATATTTTATTTGGTGATTATAATCCGAGCGGACGTCTCCCAATCTCTTTTCCACGCCATTCAGGGCAACTTCCTGTATACTATAATTATAAACCTTCAAAAGCCTATTGGATGAACCGCCGGGGTGGATATGTGGATATGAGTTCAACTCCGCTCTATGAATTCGGTTTTGGGCTAAGTTATACTTCATTCGAATATAGTAATCTGCAAATAACTCCAAAAGAGATAGGTCCTGCAGGTGAGGTATATATAAGTTTGGATGTAAAAAATTCAGGTTCAAGAGACGGAAAGGAAGTTGTTCAGTTATATATAAATGATGTAATAAGTTCTATATCCACACCTGTTAAAGAACTCAAAGGATTTGAAAAAATAAGCCTAAAGGTGGGTGAGAAAAAGACTGTCAGTTTTAAACTTACACCTGAGCATTTATCTTTTCTTGACAGACATTTGGAACCTGTTGTTGAGCCGGGAATATTTGAAATAATGATTGGCAGTTCATCTGAGGATATTAAACTCAGGGGAGAGGTTGAAGTGAAATAATGATCTGCTTTAATATTAATAGATTCTATAGACATGGTCAGGATTACTTATATTTAATAGATTGTTTTTCACAAACATCAACAAAACAAAAAATTTGTCTAAGAACCCTACTTGAGTCATTTAAAAGTTTATCAGGCTCTTGTTAAAATAGTTGAAATAAATGGTATTAAACCCCATAGCAAGCTCTGTACCCTTTATTCTGGGGCAACCCCCGGGGAATTAGACCAAACTTCTCGTCCTCCAACCGCTTGCGACTTGGCTTAAGCAGTGGCGCAAGCGGAACGCGAAGGGGGATTAAAAATTAACTATTTAATATATGAGAAATTTGAAATTTACCCTATCAGTAATTGCCTTAACCTGCGCTACGATTATTTCATCAATAGGACAGCAAGCGGTTTATCTTGATTTCGGGGTACCAATCGAAAAAAGAGTTGAAGACCTTCTCTCACGGATGACATTGGAAGAAAAACTTGGCCAGCTGAATATGCCTGCTGTTTATCTTGGCCGTATGGGCAAGAATTCTGACAATAAGCTTGATGGGTGCAGGAAATTTGCGGAGGGGAAATTAATACCGGATATCGGACCAGCAGGTGGGTTTTTTGCAACGGCTTTCCAGATCAAAGAAGGCACCCGGCAACAGGCAGAATTCATTAACGAACTTCAGAAGATCGCGGTTGATAAAACACGCCTGAAAATACCGCTTCTGTTTATAGAAGAAGGTACGCATGGATTATTGGCTCCCGGAGGCACAATATTTCCTGAAGGTTTGGCCATCGGGAGTACCTGGAACATCAATCTTATAAATAAGATGTACGCTGTGGTGGCAAGGGAAGCAAGATCCCGTGGAGCACACGGATTATGCACAATAGTTGTTGAGCCGAACAGGGATCCGAGGCTTGGAAGAAATATGGAAGGATACAGTGAATGTCCATTTTTATGCTCGCAGATAACAAAAATGATAGTAAGAAGCATGCAGGGAGAATATATATCGGACTTATCTGCTGATGATAAAGCAATAGCGGTGTTAACTCATTTTCCTGGACAAAGTCAGCCATTTGGTGGTATGGAGCGAGGTGCCATGAACATTTCAGAAAGGGAATTAAGAGAAGTTTTCCTTCCCCCATGGATTGCCGGAATAACAGAGGCAGGCGCATTGGGTGTAATGGCCACTTATCCGTCCATAGATGGCATGCCTGTTCACGGATCAGAAAATATACTCACAGGAATCCTTCGCAGGGAGTTAGGTTTTGAGGGGATTGTTCTGGAAGAAGGCGGAGGATTTGAGGCCCTCGTATATGAGAAAATTGTTTCGACGATGAAGGAAGCTGGCGAATTATCCATAAAAGCCGGGGTAGATGTGGGTATATGGCTCGATGACGGGTACCTGAACTCTATGAGGGAAAACGTTCTGGAGGACAGAGTTGCAATTGAGACCATTGACAGATCGGTAAGACGCGTTTTGAGGATTAAGTTTCTACTGGGATTATTCGAAAATCCATACGTTGATGTTGACAGGGCTGTGAGAGAAAGTAATACGCAGGCAAATCGTGAACTGACACTTCAGTCAGCCCGTGAAGGTATTGTTTTATTAAAAAATGAAAATAATCTTCTCCCGCTTAACAGGAATATTAAATCAATAGCTGTTATAGGCCCAAATGCGGACGATAAGAGGAATCAGCTGGGAGATTATGTTTCGGATGTTGTTACACAGGAAATTATTACCGTCTTTAATGGAGTAAAACGCAAAGTATCAGCAAAAACAAAAGTTACTTATATCAAGGGTTGTGACATTGTAAACACTGGTTATAACGAAATTCAAAAAGCCTCTGACATTGCCGGAAAAGCTGATGTGGCTATAATTATTGTAGGAGAAAATGAACCAGATGCAAAAGATAGCGATGGCAATAAAGTGGGTACAAACGGTGAGGGTGTTGATATCGCAAGTCTTGATCTGACCGGATTGCAGGAAGAACTTATTAAGGCTGTTCATGCAACAGGAACACCTACAATTGTAGTTTTGATAAATGGCAGACCATTATCAATACGCTGGACAAAGGAAAATATACCGGCAATCCTTGAAGCATGGATCCCCGGTGAACAGGGAGGTAATGCCATTGCCGATGTGTTATTTGGTGATTACAACCCTGACGGACGTTTACCGATTACCATTCCGCGTCATGTAGGTCAGCTACCCATGTACTATAACTACCAACCCTCGAAAGATTATTGGATAAGCACTGGTTGGAGAACCCGCGGAGGTTATGCTGACATGCCGGCATCCCCATTATGGGAGTTTGGGTTTGGATTAAGTTATACAACTTTCGAATACAGCAACCTTCAGATTGATCCGGGAGAAATTGGCGCGGCAGGAGAGGTTAATATAAGCGTAGATGTGAGAAATACAGGAGAAAGAGACGGGAAGGAGGTTGTTCAGCTGTATATAAATGATGTAATAAGTTCAATGTCAACACCTGTCAAATTACTCAAAGGATTTGAGAAAATAAGCCTTGCTGCAGGGGAGACAAAAACTGTGAAATTCAGACTTGCTTCTGAACACTTATCCTTTCTTAACAGACACATGGAACCGGTTGTTGAGCCGGGAGTGTTCGAAGTGATGATTGGCAGTTCATCCAGGGATATAAGACTTAAAGGTGAATTTGAAGTGATAAGATGATAATCTGATCTTTCGATTTTATAAGATGTTACATATAAATATTTAATAACCTAATAATCAATATTATGAGAGGTAAATTCAAATTCACATTTGGTCCATGGAATATCCATGAAGGGTCAGATCCGTTTGGCCCTATGGTACGTAAATCAATCGGATTCAGTGAGAAAATGTCTATGTATAAAAAATTGGGATTCGATGGTGTGCAGTTCCACGATGACGATGCTGTTCCCGATCTTAATAATCTTAAGCCTGACCAGATCATTAAAAAGGCGGGTGAACTTAAAAATGCATTAAATGATCATGGCTTGAGTGCAGAATTTGTTGCCCCCAGGTTATGGGAAGATGAAAAGACAATCGATGGCGGTTACACATCAAATGATGTTAAGTGCAGAGATTATGCAATTAGCCGCAGCAAGCGGGCGATTGACATTGCAAATGCCCTGGGAACTGATTTACTGGTGCTATGGCTTGCAAGAGAAGGTACATATATAAGGGAATCAAAAGACAGTAAAGTTGCTACAGAAAGGATTGTGAGTGCCATAAACCAGATGCTTGAATATGATCTCGGAATCAGGGTTTGTATTGAACCCAAACCAAACGAACCGATGGATCATACTTACATTCCGACAACCGGACACGCTATTGCCCTGGCTCAGTTATGTATTGATCCCGCCAGAGTAGGAGTGAATATTGAAAGTGCCCATGCAATTCTCGCAGGTCTGGATCCGTCTGATGAGATGGGCTATGCATTAGCTTTTAATAAGCTATGGACAGTGCACCTTAATGACCAGAACGGATTGAAATTTGACCAGGATAAGTCCTTTGGTTCTGTTGATCTGCGCAGGGCATTCAATCAGGTCAGAATTCTTGATAAGCATGGTTATGGAAATAACGGTGAATGGGTAGGTCTTGATGTTAAAGCTATGAGAACCCAAAAATTGGAAGTTTCGACCAAACATTTAAGTAACAGCAGGACAATCTTTTTAAGATTACTTGAATTATCAAGGAGTCTGGATGAAACAAAGGTTGACGCCCTGATTGCCGCGAGAGACTACGAAGAACTTGATCTGTTAATAATGAATCATTTATTGGGTTAATTAAAAAAAAGGAGGTTATTATGCCAGGACCGGGAGCATTTTGGTTTGGGAAAGAAGAAATGGAAGCGGTTGTCGAAGTTATGCAGAGTGGTTATCTTTTTCGCTACGGCAGCGAAAAGGATCCCAAATTTCTTCATAAAGTATCCACATTGGAAAAAGAATTTGCCAGCTATTGTAAAGCCAGATATGCGCTGGCAACTTCGTCAGGTACATCTTCATTACTTGCATCGGTTATAGCTCTGGGATTAAAACCGGGTGATGAAATTATTGTACCGGCATATACATTTGTTGCCAGTTACACATCTGTTATTTTTGCCGGAATAGTTCCTGTACTGGCGGAGATTGATGAAAGCCTGACACTTGATCCGAATGATATTGAACAAAGGATTACGCCCTTTACAAAAGCTATCATGCCTGTGCACATGTTGGGAAATATGTGTGATATGGACAGAATAATGGCAATTGCCAGAAAGCATAACCTATTGGTTCTGGAGGATTCTTGCCAGGCTGCAGGCTCTTCATACAAAGGATTAAAAGCAGGCACGATAGGAGATATAAGCGCATTTTCCCTTAATATTTTCAAAACAATTAATAGCGGTGATGGCGGACTGATTGTCACTAATGATCAGGATCTTTATGAGAAAGCCTTTGGGATGCATGATCAGGGACATAAACCAAGTCGTTTAGGTGTGGAAGTGGGTAAGCGTAATGTGCTTGGATTAAATTTCCGCATGAATGAGCCCACCGCTGCTGTAGGCCTTGCACAGTTAAAAAAGATTGATAGGATCGTAGATATTTTACGACAGAAAAGAAGAAAATTTAAGAGTATTATCTCTGAAGCAGGTGATTTCAGGTTCAGAACACTGAATGATCCGGAAGGTGATTGTGCTACAGTGTGTACCGTTATTTTCAATACCAGGGAACAGGCAGCAAAGGTTTCAGGGGCACTTGGTTCAAAAACCGTTGACCAGAGCGGTTGGCATGTTTATTCTAACATGGAACACGTGTTAAGTCATTTAAAAAGTGTGGGACAAGCCTGCACAAAAGGATCCTATCCAAAAACCGATGATATTCTTAGTCGTGCAATGAATATTAGCATAGGGGTGGTTGACGGAGGTCTTGGCGCCGGATGGGGTATAAATATCAATTCAACAGATCAGGAAATTGAAGCGGCTGCTAAACAGTTCATTCAGGCATGTAAATCATTATAATTAAAACTTAATGTCATATCTATGAAAGAGATTCGTGTAGCCCTGATAGGGCATCAATTTATGGGGGTCGCCCATTCCAATGCATTTCGCAATGCAGCCATGTGGACAGATACTCCCGTCAGGATAATTATGAAGTGCGTTTGTGCAAATGATACGATAAGTAATTTAAAGGCTTTTGCAGAGAGATTTGGATGGGAGGCGTGTGAGACTGACTGGCGTAAAGTGGTTACGCGTGATGATATTGACCTTATCAGTATTGCTACTCCAAATTTTTTGCATAAAGAGATTGCAATCGAAGCGGCAAAAAATGGGAAACATATCCTTTGCGAAAAACCCTTATCCAATAATTTAGAAGAATGCAGGGAAATGTTGGATGCAGTTAAGAAGGCTGGTGTCATACATTGCTGTGGCTTTTCATATCGTTTTACTCCATCCCTTGCCCTGGCGCGCCAGCTTCTATTGGAAGGAAGAATAGGCCGGATCTATCATGTTTTTGTGAGATACGCCCAGGACTGGATAACCGATCCGAACTTCGCCATGGTTTGGCGATTTGATAAAAAAATGGCTGGTTCCGGACCACTCGGCGACCTGAGTGCCCATTCGGTTGATGCAGTAAGCTTTATTACCGGGCTAAAATTTAATGAAGTGACTGGCAATCTTCAAACCTTAATTAAGGAGAGACCCCTGGATTCCAATAATCCAGGAGGACCGAAAGGAAAAGTTACTGTTGACGATGTAGCTCAGTTCCTGGTTAATTTCGAAGGCGGAGCTACCGGCTGTTTTGAATCTACCCGTCTTGCTACAGGCCGTCATAATTGCAATACCATTGAAATTAACGGAGAGAAAGGCTCAATTTACTGGAGTTTCGAAGACCAGAATTTTTTGCTTTTTTACGATAATCAGCTACCATCAAAAGAAACGGGTTTTCGCAGGATAAACGTTACGCACGACGTTCATCCTTATAAAGGAGGTTGGTGGCCACAGGGACATGGTATAGGTTATGCCGATCTGTTTGTAATAGAAGTGGCTGAATTTCTTCGTTCGATTGTGGAAAATACAAGTTTTAGCCCTGATTTTGAAGATGGTGTAAAATGTCAGGAAATTATTGAGGCAGTTGAAAAATCTGCCGGTAACCGGACATGGGTAAAAATATAATGAAGGTACTGAATGAATTAATTTAAAAATGCTGTGAATTACACATCTTAAAGGTAATTTCTAATGGATGCAGTATCCTGGAAATTTATCATTAAAAATATAAAAAAATCATGAAAGTAGGTTTTATAGGTCTGGGAATCATGGGCAAACCCATGTGTAAGAATCTCATTAAGAACAAGTATGAATTGGTGGTCATGGATAAGCTTGTTGAAGTGACGAAAGAATTCAGTGCATTGGGAGCGCAGATTGTATCTTCCCCGAAGGAAGTTGCAGAACAGGTTGAAGTAGTTATCACGATGTTACCGGATTCACCGCAGGTACAGGAGGTGGTTCTGGGTCCCGGCGGGATAATAGAGGGCGCTGCTTCAGGGTTAACGGTAATTGACATGAGTTCAATAAAACCGCTGGTGAGTCGTGAGATCTATTCGGTTTTGGCAGATAAAGGCATAGATATGTTAGATGCTCCGGTAAGCGGGGGAGAGCCCAAGGCGATTGAAGGCACCTTATCGGTAATGGTTGGAGGAAAGGCAGAGACATTTAGAAAGTATTATGATTTGATGAAGGCTATGGCGGCATCAGTGGTTCACGTGGGGGATATTGGCGCCGGGAACATAACCAAGCTGTGTAACCAGATCATAGTTGCAATAAATATTTCAGCCATGTCAGAAGCATTGATATTGGCTCAGAAAGCCGGAGTAAGCCCTGATCTTGTTTACAATGCGATACGGGGGGGACTGGCAGGGAGCACAGTTTTGGATGCCAAGGTACCGTTGGTGATGGACAGGAAGTTCGCACCGGGATTCAGGATAGAATTGCATGTTAAAGACCTGAATAATGTTCTGGAGACATCTCACAGTCTGGGTATACCTTTACCCTTATCGGCTGCGGTAATGGAAATGATGCAGGGACTTAAGGCAGATGGACTGGCTAAGGAGGATCATTGCAGCCTGGTGAAGTATTATGAGAAGATGGCGAATGTCACTGTTGGCCGGTAATGTATGTTTATTAATTCATGAAAGAAATGTGTTCCTATTTATGCAGAATAAAATACAAGATATTATCTTTGATTGGACCCACCCCCCCGACCCCCCTCCCTTTTTCAAAGGAGGGGGGCTGGGGGGTGGGTCCGTGGAACAAATAAGTACGTATTTTTATGATAAACCTATTTTTAAAACTCAATCAACTTGGAAAACAGAAAAACAGCCATAGAAATTTTTTTAACCGGTGTAGAGAGCGTAAAGCCTGACAACCTGATCAATCGTTTTGTTTCCATGGAAAAAAATATTCTCAGGTTAGAGAATATGACTTATGATCTTTCGGCTACCGGGAATATCTATATTGTTGGAATGGGGAAAGCAAGTGCCATCATGGCAAGGGCAATAGAATCTGTTTTAGGAAAAAGGATTACGGCGGGTCATGTTATTACCAAGTACGGTCATTCTGCTCCCCTTAAATATACAGGTGTAACGGAAGCCGGTCACCCAGTGCCGGATGAGAATGGTATCAGGGGAACGGAACAGATACTGTCGATTGTAAACAAGGCAGGGAAGGACGATCTGGTAATATGTTTAATCTCAGGAGGAGGTTCCGCACTTCAGGTTGATGTCCCACAGGGATGTACTCTTGAAGATTTAAAGCGGCTTAACAGCATCTTATTAAAATCCGGAGCAGATATTACTGAATTAAATTGTATCCGTAAACACATCTCTAAGGTTAAGGGCGGGCAACTGGCTAAATCGGCATATCCGGCGAAAATAGTAAGTCTGATACTTTCAGATGTCATTGGCGATCCGCTGGAGGCCATCGCCTCCGGGCCAACAGCTCCCGATCCCACAACCTTTGCTGATGCTATCTCTATACTCAGAAAGTATAATGTTGAGAATGAGATTCCTGAGAAAATTTACAGGGTGCTTCAGGAGGGTTTTTATAATAAACGACCCGAAACACTTAAAGTATCAGACAAGGTATTCAGGAATACGAGTAATTTTATAATAGGGAATAATTCCCTGGCGCTAAAGACTGCAAAGGAAAAGGCTGAATTTTTCGGATATGAGACAAAAATAATTTCAAATAAGATAGATGGAGACGTAAATGATGTGGCAGATTACATTGTTGAGATGACTATGGATCTAAAAAAGAATAGTCCGGATAAGAAATGCTGTTTATTGTTTTCCGGTGAACCAACGGTTAAAGTAAGCGGTACCGGATCAGGAGGAAGGAATCAGCACCTGGCGCTGCTTTCTGCAAAATTGCTGGGAGGAATGCAGGGGATCACGTTTTTATCGGGAGGTACTGACGGGACTGATGGGCCTACAGATGCTGCCGGTGCTGTGATTGATCAATTCACATTACCAAATGCAAGAGACCTTGGATTGGATATTGAGAAATATCTTAACGATTTTGATTCGTATAATTTTTTTAAGAAGGAAGGCGGGCTGATAATCACCGGCCCGACACAAACCAATGTGATGGATTTGATGGTGGTGCTGATTAACCAGAGTTCGCTAAATTAAATTAAACGCAAAGACGCAGAGGCGCAAAGTTTTGATTATCAACAGAAAGCATAATACTAGAATATTTTAACAAAATGCTCATTATTAGCACTTTATAAAAATATTGCAGGCGGAATTATTACTTGATTTTAAATAAACTAATTAAAAAAGGAGGATGCGATATGCTTGAATCATGGAATAAATTTTTTCATATGGGCACCATTCACTTCATGTCTTTTCCTGAAGTTATGAAAGGTGAGGGTCCTATAATTGAGACACTGGAGACTATTTTGTCAAATGATTTTTTTACTGCCGTTGAGATAACTCATATCAGGGATGATAAAGTTCGGGAAGAGGTAAAGAACATGCTCAAGAGCAGTCATGTTGTTTCGGCCTATGGTGCCCAGCCCGTTATTCTGTCGAATAAACTGGATTTGAATTCATTAAACGAAGAAGTGAGGAAGAAAGCGGTGGGTGAAATAAAGAAATGCATTGATGAAGCTGCATATTTAGGGGTCAGAGGAGTTGCTGTATTATCAGGTCCTCATCCCGGAAAAGAGTTGGAGGGCAGAGCAACTGAGAAGTTACTTCACTCTTTGGAAGAGTTATGCGAATACAGTCAGCAGTACGGATTAATGTTTGAGTTGGAATCATTTGATTTTGATGTAGACAAGAGCTGCCTGGTGGGGCCGTCTGATATTGCCAATAGAGTTGCAGCTGCAGTACGGAAGAATTATTCGAATTTTGGATTACTTCTGGATCTTTCTCATTTTCCGTTACAATATGAAACAAGTAAAGCTGCTTTATCAGGTTGCCTTGAATACATCACCCATCTTCACATCGGCAATTGTGTTCTGAGAGATAAAACTCATCCTGCTTACGGTGATCTGCATCCGAGGTTTGGGATAGAAGGGGGTGAAAATGATGTGGAGCAGGTGCGGGAGTTTTTTTCTGTTTTATTTGAAACAGGATGGTTAAATAAAAATAGTATAAAATCTTCAAATGACAAGCCGGTAATTAGTTTCGAGGTTAAGCCAATGCCTGGAGAGAAATGCAATATTGTACTGGCAAATTCAATAAGAGTATTCAAAGAGGCCTGGGCCTTATTATAAATATTTAAAAAATATAAGAAATGGCAATAGTAGATTCAACAACATTACAAATAGTAAAGGACTATTCAATAGAAGAACTAATCGAGAAAGCAAAGGAGATGCGGGTTTATAATATGCTATCACTTTGTGCTGCTAAATCGGGTCATTCCGGGGGAACATTATCTATTATAGATATAGCTGCGGTGTTATATTTAAAAGTACTCCGTCATGATCCGGGGAATCCTCAATGGGATGACAGAGATCGTGTATATTGGTCAGTTGGGCATAAGGCTCCTGCCTTATATGTAGCCTTGGGGATGGCTGGATATTATCCTGTTGCAGAGACGGTCAAACTAAGAAAATTATGGTCAGGTTTTGAGGGGCATCCCAATAAATTAAAATTACCAGGAATAGAGGTTTCCAGCGGTTCTTTGGGGCAGGGTTTGGGAGTTGCGGTAGGGTCTGCCCTAAGGGCGAAGTTAGATAAGAAGGCTTACCGGATATTTTGCATCATGGGTGATGGTGAACAGCAGGAGGGGTCCATTTGGGAGGCGGTAATGAGTGCAGGTCATTACAAATTGGATAATCTGGTTGGTATAATTGATCTGAATGGATTGCAGATAGATGGAAGAGTAGAGGATGTGATGAACATAGAGCCACTGGAGGATAAATATAAGGCATTTGGATGGGAAGTAATTCATACGGATGGTCATGATATAAAGGGATTAATAGAGGCATTTGCATCGGCAGAAGGTGTGAAAGATAAGCCGGTGATTATACTTGCCCGGACAGTAAAAGGTAAAGGAGTATCGTATACTGAAAATGTTCCCGGCTATCATGGTATTAGCCCGAGGGACGGGCGATGCGGCAATGAGTCATTGGAAAGGGCCATAGTTGATATATATGGGAAAGATGATACTATTTTCACAAAGGAGAGAGTAGATAGTATATTTACTATTGCAGAAGACCATCAGAAGGAAGTTGACCAGCAACTCAGAAGTCTGATGCCTTCCTTTAGCAATAATTACTGGTGGAATGAAACGGATAAAATGCGTGTGGTGATGGATCCAACAAGAATGGGATTTGGGAGGGCATTGGAAAAGATAGGAGAAGATGAGAGTGTTGTGGCATTTGGAGCGGATATAACTGGTTCAATAAAGATGGATGATTTTTATAAAAATCATCCTGTAAGGAAAGCACGTTTTTTCAGTATGGGTATTGCAGAACAAAACATGACAACGGTAGCAGCCGGTTTTGCCAAAGAAGGGAAGAAAGCTTTTATTGGTTCCTATGGTGTTTTTGTATCAGGCAGGAACTGGGATCAGATTCGTACGACATGTTGTTATAACAATTTCAATGTAAAGATCGCTGGGGCACATGGAGGGATATCAGTCGGAGCGGATGGGCCCACACATCAGGCCATAGAAGAGATACCTCTGATGTATTATCTGCCCAATATGCATATTGAAGTCCCATGTGATTCTATTGAAACAGTAAAATCTACTATCGCAATAAATGAAGTTGATGGGCCGGGGTATATTCGATATGGAAGAGAAGCTACACCTTTAGTGACTAAGTCCGATACGGTATTTGAGTTTGGGATAGCCAATGTCATTCGGTTTCGACAGGTGGAGGATAATTTTATTGATTCCTTTGAAATTGTTCTTAGCACAGAATATAAGAATGAGAATGAGGATATCTGTATAGTTGCCTGTGGTCCGATGGTAGCGGAAGCTATGCGAGCTGCGTGGATACTTAAGCAGGAATATAATATAGAAACCAGGATTCTCAATATTCATACGGTAAAACCTATAGATAAAACTTCGATCTTAAGAGTTGCTGAAGAAATCGGTAGAATAATAACAGTTGAAGAGCATCAGGTTGGAGGATTTGGAAATATTGTTGCTGGTGTTATAGCGCAGGGGAAGAAGTTTTCCAGATCGTTTATAATGGATATGATCGGGATAAATGATCAATTTGGGGAAACTGGTGCACCATGGGAGTTAATGAAAGTATTTGGATTAAGTGCTGAACAGATTGCTGTGAGGGCTAAGAAACTTTTTGAGTTATCATGAAAAATACATCATCATGACCTCTATGCAATTTAATATGGAGGTACCCTTATGTAGATTATTCAAATAGTGATGGTAATAGAGGGATAGTAAAAGTAAAGAGCTCGCGATCATCCCTCTTGATTCTCTGAAAAAGTTTTACATTTTTCAATACAATAGTTCGTTACACTTAAATAGGACGTAACAGCTTTTATATTAACTAAGTATTGATTATAAATAACATGCGCAATATAAAGGTAAATTAGTGAAAAATTCATTATCAATATTTTATAAAAATATAACTAAGTATTTACAGTATTTAAAGTTATGAAACCCTCATGTATTTGCATACACAGCAAGGATATAAAAAACATGAGGATCCCCTGCCTGTCGGCTTACAAGGTATCCGACCCCTTAAATAAATTTAATATATATGAAACCTCCATGATTGCGGCAAACGCAACCGAGTTTACGAGCTCGGCGAAGCCAAACACGCATGAACAAAATTATGGAGGTTCCATTCGACCATTAAAAATTAAATTTTGTACGGATGAAACCCCCATGCACTATCGCACACAACAAGGACATGAACAAACATGGGGGTTCCATGCCCATCAGACCATTAAGAAATATAACTTTTTGAATTTCAATAAGATAATTAAGATTTGTATGCATGAAACCCCCATGCACTATCGCACACAACAAGGACATGAAAAAAACATGGGGGTTCCATCAGAACGCATTAATTAACAATAACATAACTCATTTTTTTCTGATGAAACCCCCATGCACTGTCGTACACAACAAGGATATGAAAAAACATGGGGGTTCCATGCCCATTTGTCCATTAGGAAAAAAACTTATTGATTTTTAATAAGATAATTAATATTTGTACGCATGAAAAATAAAATAGTAGTACTTGATGGATATACTTTAAATCCTGGAGATTTAAGCTGGGATGAATTGAATAAACTTGGCGATCTGACTGTTTACGACAGAACGCCGGATGACGGGATTATAAAACGCTCGTTAGGAGCAGATATATTATTTACAAATAAAATAGCGCTTGGGGAGGATGTATTTCAGAAGCTTCCCGGGTTAAAATATGTTGGTGTGCTGGCCACCGGTTATAATGAGGTAGATATTGAAGCTGCAAAGAAGCGGGGTATTGTTGTTACCAATATACCTGCTTATGGGACTGATTCCGTTGCTCAAATGACATTTGCGCTTATACTGGAACTATGTCAACACGTTCAACGACACAGTGATTCAGTGATGTCGGGTAAATGGGCTGAGTCAGTGGATTTTTGCTACTGGGATTATCCCCTGATTGAACTTGCAGGGAAGACAATGGGTATTATTGGTTTTGGAAGCATAGGACAGAAGGTGGGTGATATTGCCACAGCCTTTGGGATGAATATACTGGGATATGATAAATATCAGTCGGATCAGTCAAACAGAAAGAATTTCCGGTGGGCGGAGATTACTGAAGTCTTGTCTGAATCGGATGTCGTTACCTTACATAGTCCCTTAACTCCAGAAACGAAAGGGCTCATAAACATAGACAGCCTGAATCTGATGAAAAGATCCGCATTTTTAATAAATACTTCCAGGGGACCTGTTATTATTGAGAATGATCTGGCAGAAGCCTTGAATGCCGGAATTATTGCGGGTGCAGGCCTGGATGTTCTTTCGGTTGAACCTCCTTCCCCTGATAATCCCCTGTTTAAGGCTAAAAATTGTATCATAACTCCTCATATTTCATGGGCAACAAGAGAAGCCAGAGAAAGACTAATGAAAATAGCTGTGGCAAATCTGAAGGCATTTTTAAGTGGAAAGATTATAAACAGGGTAAATTTGTAGGAATTATATTTAAAATTATGTCAGTTTATACAGTTACACTAGCGTTTCGTTATAAGTCAAATAATTTCAATTGGGTTTAATTTTGTTCTTTGAAATATTGCAGATAAGTTTTGCTAAACTGCTGATATAGAGGGTACTTGTCTAATACATTTATGCTCAAAATTTGTAGAATTTCGTAGATTGATTGCGTCAGTCTTATTTTCTTTTTTAAGATAAGCACAATTACATAAACCTGAATTGCAATCCAGATTTACGTTTTTGCTGCATTTGCACTTCGTCTCCAATAGGACTTAATTTTCAAATGCTTCTTTTTCCATTTGAAGAAGGTTTCTATAAGCCACCGATGTTTAAAGGGTGGCTATTTCCAAGGCTTTAAGTTCAAAGTTATTAGTCAAAAAAACAAATGTTTTGTTGGTCTCAATATCATAGAACTTAACTCTTCGCTTTTTTATTGGATGGTCTTTTGAAACATTGAAGCCGCACAATTTGATGGTTTGATCACATTTAATTGCAGTTGATTTGCTTATTGCGCTGCCAATACCCATATGGTACAATTTTTGCGAATTGGCCTTAATACAAAGTGCCGTGTCTGAAAGACTTTCTCTGTGGGTTAATTGACCAAAAGCCATACAAAGATATTGTTACCAGCAACTGTAATGTTTAGTCTTACAATCGCCATTGCACCTGTTAACACATTTCAAGAAATCATTGTGCTATACAAATTCGAAAATCTGAGTAAAAGTGTATTTCCCGTGATTCATTTGATAGTCATGTTTTAAACAAAACTATCAATTCAAATCGTTTGAGCTTTAAAAAATTCTGTAACCCTTATCTGCAAAAGATTTCAAAGGACTTATATATTACGGCACTATTGCCGCCTAAAAGTTTAACGAACTATTGGTAGTGGTAAAATTAAAAATAATCTATGGAAAACATGAAAACGCAGTTGAGTTATATTGGTCTCATAGGGAAATTAATCTTCTTCATTCTATTTTTTTCCCATCCGGTCTCAAACGGACAAATTCAGACTAATAACCTTCTCACCGAATACCTGAAAAATCCGGTGGGAATTGATATCACCCACCCCCGTTTTTACTGGAAGCTCTATTCTGAACAGCAAAATCAGGTTCAGACTGCTTATCAGATTCTGGTCGCTTCCACTCCTGCCTTGCTTACAGAAAAGAAGGCCGATATGTGGAACAGCGGTAAAATCGAATCGGCTAATAGCATTCATGTGGAATATGCAGGCAAAGCTTTGCAGTCGCGCGATGCCTGCTGGTGGACGGTTCGGGTCTGGGACAAAAACGGAAAACCTTCAAAATGGTCGAAACAGGCATATTTCGAAATGGGTCTGCTATCGCCTGAAGACTGGAAAGCAGAGTGGATAAAGACATCCATAAATTTTGATGAGTACAGCTATCCTTCGCCCATGTTCCGTAAAGAGTTCTACATAGGGAAAAATGTTAGAAAAGCCCGCGTATACATCTCTTCACTGGGTTTATACGAGATGAAAATCAACGGGAAACGGGTGGGAGATTACCTTTTAACACCCGGTTTTACCAGCTATGATTACAGGAATCAATATCAGGTTTACGATGTTACCTCCATGCTGAATATCGGTAATAATGCCATAGGCATTATACTTGGTAACGGATGGTACAGGAACTTCAATTTGAATAGGGGTAATATGGCAGAGAAGAAACTGCAGGATCTTATGTTGATTTTCCAACTGGAAATTGTTTATGACAATGGAATAAAAGAGATTGTTTGTACGGATTCCGACTGGAAGTCTGCTACAGGTCCTATCCTGATGACTTCAATTTACGATGGGGAAACTTACGATGCCCGTCTTGATAAAGAGGGGTGGACTTCAGCAGAATTTAATGACAATATCTGGCAGGGAGTAGAAGTAGTGAAGCGCGGAAAGGAAACTCTTGTAGCCACCAATAATGAGCCAGTACGAAGAATAAAGGAGATTAAACCGGTAAAGGTAATTTATACACCGGAAGGGGATACTGTATTGGATATGGGCCAGAATATGGTAGGCTGGTGCCGATTAAGGGTGAATTGTCCGAGAGGAACAACCATTACCCTCAGGCATGGTGAGGTACTGGATAAATTAGGAAATTTTTATACAGAGAGCCTTCGCACGGCGAAACAAACTATAAGTTATACTTGTAAGGGAGGGGGAGTAGAAGTGTATGAACCGCGATTCACTTTTCAGGGATTCCGGTATGTGGCTGTTTCTGGTTTTCCCGACAATGTTATGCCAGAAATGGTAACCGGGATTGTTGTCCACAGCGATACGGAATCTAACGGACATTTTAATAGCAGCGACAGTCTTTTAAACAGGCTTTATTCTAACATATCATGGGTACAGAGGTGCAATATGGTGGATGTTGCTACCGATTGCCCCCAGCGGGACGAAAGATGCGGATGGGGAGGCGACCTTCAACTGTTTGCCCCAACCGCGATTTATAACAGGTTTATGGCCAGTTTTTACACAAAATGGCTTAAAGACCTTAATGTAGAGCAAGAAGCAAATGGTTTTATACCCTGTACGGTACCGTTCAGGATGGGACCTGTTTTCCCTGTAACTGGCTGGAGTGATGCAGCCACCATTATCCCCTGGCTGCTTTATCGCCGTTACGGCGACACACGTATCCTAAAGGAACAATACCAGAGAATGAAAGATTGGGTTGAATACATGCGTCGTAACAGCGAAAAGGGTGAACGGTTTGAATGGAGCCAGAATATTCAGTATTATGGCGACTGGCTGGCGTTTAAAAGTGATGGACCTAGGGGAAGAAGGTATGCAGGTTCCTATACCGACACGGACCTCTTGGCAACCTTGTATTTTTATCATTCTACCGGAATTGTCCAGAAGTCTGCTCTTGTTTTAGGAAATGAAAAGGATGCATTGGAATATTTGGCTTTGCAGGATAAAATCAGTAATTTTTTTCTCAGGGAATACGTGACTTCCACCGGAAGAATATCACCAAACACACAGACTGCATATGCTTTGGCTTTGTCATTTGGTATTCTGAAAGAGGATTTGACTGAAGCGGCTTCAAATAAGCTGGTGGAAAATATCCGGAATGTGGGGCATATCACTACAGGGTTGATGGGAACCGCAGAGATATGTCATGCCCTCTCAGATCATGGCCTCATTGAGGAGGCATACCGGCTGCTTTTATGTAAGGATTACCCATCCTGGCTTTTTATGGTGCGTATGGGGGGAACCACCATCTGGGAGCGTTGGGACAGCATGCGGCCCGATAGCACCTTTCAATTGCCACATATGAACTCCTTCAATCATCCCGCCTTAGGTTCAATAGGCAACTGGCTCTACACTACAGTGGCCGGAATAAATACTGACCCGGAAATACCCGGGTTCAAATCCATTGTTATAAAACCTTTTCCGGGGGGGACGCTCAGAAGTGTGGAGGCTTCTTATAAATCCCTCTACGGGAACATTCGTAGCGAATGGAAAATTGAAGAAAACCGCTTTAAATTAACAGTGGAAATACCGGTAAACACCACCGCTACCATTTTCCTGCCTTCCACCGGGGATGGAGTAATCTTGAACGGAAAACCTTTAACCAAAGCAGATAAAGAAGAACCGAAAAACCTACCGTATTATTTTCAGATAGTGGAAATTGGTTCAGGAGCCTACGAATTTGAGAGTACTTATGTGCTAAACTAATTAAATTGGAGAATAGTATAAAACAATTGTTGATAACGATTATTTAATGCGTTAAAATTATCTTCTTTATAAAAATTGTCATAGAGCTATTACTCCTATATAACTATAAAAAATCAAACGAAAATGTCTAATTTTATTCTTTAGGAAAAAGGGGGTACTTACAATATCAATTGTATAAACAATAAACCATTAAATCATTTAAAATATGCGTTGGCGGGTTAATCGCACAACGCGTTAACATAATAACATTATAACATAAGGTATTATTGAAATAGGATAGCAGGGTATAATATCAGTGTATAGAGTTTATTATTGAGTATAATTCTCAGCTAAATGAATGCTAAATGAATCTTGAAAACAATTGTTTATTTCAGTGTACAGGTTTGGGACTTACACTAATTACTATTGTTGGTTGCGTAAATAAGACTACAGTTAATACCCGGCCGAATATTATTATCATTATGGCTGATGATCTGGGTTACAGTGATTTAGGTTGTTATGGATCTGAAATACCAACTCCAAATTTAGATCGTCTGGCAGAAACAGGTTTGCGTTTAACACAGTTCTATAATACGAGTCGCAGCGCGCCTTCGCGTGCATCACTTCTGACAGGACTATATTCTCATCAGGCCGGTATGGGTGAGTTGAACAAGCCATCGGACCGTCCGGCTTACCTGGGACGGTTAAATGAGAAGTGCGTTACATTTGCTGAAGTTTTAAAAGAAGCAGGTTATCAAACCTTTATGACAGGGAAATGGCATGTTTCCCATTATGATGAGAGAGAACCTGATACTGCCTTACATCCTCAAAGCTGGCCGCTTCAAAGGGGTTTTGACAAGTTTTTCGGCACCCATACCGGGGCAGGGAGTTATTTTAATCCTGTTAGTCTTATGCATGGCAATACATTCATTGATCCTCCGGATAACTTTTACTATACGGATGCTATCAATGATACGGCATGTTCATTTATTGAAAACGCTGATAAGGATAATCCTTTTGTATTATACGTTGCTCATGTTGCTCCGCATTGGCCGTTACATGCATTGCCGCATCATATAAAGATGTTTGATGGAGTTTATAACAAGGGTTGGGATAATATCCGGACAGAACGTTATGAGAGAATGTTGAAATATAGACTTTTTAGGGAGCCCTGGGTTCTTTCACCAAGGGATGATGTCAATACCTCATGGAAAGACACACCTGATAAGGAATGGGAGGCACACCGCATGGCAGTATATGCTGCCCAGATTTATTGTATGGATGAGGGGATAGGCCGTATTGTTGAAACGCTCAGGCGTACCGGACGATATGAAAATACTCTGATATTGTTTTTATCGGATAATGGGGGGTGCAGGTCGAGTATCTCAGGTGATCCGGATCATCGGTATGGTTTTTTCCCTCTCACCGGAGAAACACCGGAAATATTTCCCGGAGGTCCGGAGACTCTTGCAGCCTATGGCAGAGCCTGGGCAAATGCCAGCAACACCCCATTCCGGCTTTATAAGATGTGGATGAATGAAGGTGGTATTTCAACCCCATTGATTGCCCATTGGCCGGCAGTTATTAATAGCGGAAAGATCATACACCAGGTTGGTCATATCATTGATATTATGCCCACTTTGATTGAGATAAGCGGCGGAGTATATCCTACTCACAGAAATAGAAATGAAATACTGCCTTTTGAGGGAAATAGCCTGGCGCCCCTTTTTCACGGTGAAGCAGGCCGGGAGCATGAAGACCTATTTTGGGAACACTTCGGTAATAGGGCTGTTCGGGAAGGAAACTGGAAGCTGGTCGCTGAAAAAGGAGGGAAGTGGGAATTATATGATATAGAAAATGATCGTACTGAAATAAATGATCTGTCAGATATTCATACAGACAGGGTAAGAAGGATGAAAGAATTATGGAAGGAATGGGCTGTGCGTGTTAACTGTGAGTATACAGAGTAAAAATTGCGTTAAAATAATACTTTGGTCTTAAATAAATATAATTCTATTATGCATCAGACAAAGACAAAACTCAAACTGAAGAAAAATTTCAGGGTTCAGCTATTTCAACTGAACTGTCATGGCAATTTATTCCGGCTATATGCCGTGATCATTTTTTTTATGGTGATTACAACAACTCATTCCCAAGCACAGGATGATAGATCACACCATATCTCGCCGCAATTAATCCAAAATCCGTCTGCCCATTTAAATTACACGCCTGAGAGCAGGCAATTTACCGGCATTCCCAGTCTTGCCATTACTGAAAAAGGACGAATGTTTGCTGTATGGTATGCGGGGATCACTCCGGGGGAAGATCTTAATAATTATGTTGTTGTGGCGAAGAGTGATAATATGGGCCAAACCTGGGAGGAGTTATTGGTTATTGATCCTGATGGTACTGGTCCGGTACGGTCATATGATCCGGAAGTATGGATTGATCCGGATGGGAAACTATGGATATTCTGGGCACAGGCTGCTAAAACATCCCAAACTACCTGGGCATTAATTACTGATGGAACATCAGCAGGAGTCTGGGCTTTAACTGTTAAAGATCCCGATAAGGATAACATAAAATGGCCGGAGCCAAAAAGACTTACCGATGGTGTAATGATGTGTAAGCCAACAGTTCTTTCTGATGGTGAATGGGCACTTCCTGTTTCCATCTGGAGGATGACAGAAGGAAGTGCACAAATAGTGATTTCCGGTGACCGGGGTAAAACATGGCAGGTAAGAGGTGCCGCAGATGTCCCCGCTGATGTGAGGCGTTATGACGAACACATGATCGTGGAGCGAAAAGATGGATCACTGTGGATGCTGGTACGTACCAGGTATGGCATTGGAGAGAGTATCTCCAATGACCGGGGACGAACCTGGAGCCCTCTTATCCCTTCTGATATTCAGCACCCGAGCGCCCGCTTTTTTATCAGGCGCCTTAATTCAGGAAACCTTTTACTGGTGAAGCATGGTCCCATTACTATGCAAACGGAACGTTCCCATTTAATGGCATTCATTTCAAAGGATGACGGCCATTCCTGGTCACAAGGGCTTTTGCTGGATGAAAGAGCAGGAGTTTCTTATCCGGACGGACAGCAGACGAAAGATGGGAATATTTATATCATTTATGATTATAACCGCAGAAGTGATCAGAATATTCTTATGACCAGCTTTACGGAAGACGATGTAGTACCCTGCTCCGACATAAAGATGGTAGAAGTTTTTCAGCGGAGGCGGGTTGTGAGCAAGGGGGGAAGTAAGTAGGGACGCACGGCCGTGCGTCCTTTGTGACATGTGACATGTGACATGTGACGGGTGACGGGTGAAAGGGAGTCAACGCTATCACGGGATCAAGGGATCAAGTGGTTGAGTGGATGTAAATGAGTAAATGCCTGGATGAGTGAGGAATCGAGTAATCGAGTAATTGAGTAATTGAGTAATTGAGTAAATAGGTTGCAGAGTGTCTCGTCCTGAAATAGGTTTACAAAAAAAGTAAACTTAAAGACGTATTATGAAGACAAAAGTAAATCGTTTCACGGATGAGTTCAAGTACAAAGTAGTAATGGAGTATTTGAACAGTGACCTTAG